>JAABUL010000207.1_pt1 | contig 124003 bp, 199 predicted proteins | sample 5559151 | NCBI WGS metagenome assembly JAABUL01 (sample SAMN10711876, study PRJNA513368) | rock metagenome | isolation source: Antarctica rocks | place: Antarctica: Victoria Land, Pudding Butte sud | reverse complement strand
GGGAGGCTGCAGGAAGAGCCGGGGCAGCTTACGATCACTTTCGATCACGACACATCGTTGCGACTTGGCGAATGCTGCACGGCTCCGGGCCAGCCTAGGCTCATAGCTGTATGGCTTCAACGCTGCACCGCCGTTTTTGTCAAATGCGGACCCGTCTGCCACAGGTTGAGCCGAAACTGCGTCAGTAGCAACGAAGTCAAACACGCTCACATGACGATGGTCTAGTGGTAGAATAGTACCCTGCCACGGTACAGACCCGGGTTCGATTCCCGGTCGTCATATCGTCTGTTCAGGTGCTGCAACATTCCACAGATGGAAAACTTTTGCAAAGATCATGCCTGCAAGCGCTCTTATCGCAGCACAGGATTAAACGTGCCCAAGAAGAGTCCATGAAGCATGTGCACAAACACTCTCCAATTTGACAAACGCTCAAGAGTTCCACCGCCCAGTGCAGCGGTATCCGCGGATACCGCGCCGCCAGATGTGCCCAGCTCGCCTCTGTGCCCTCGTTCGCCGGCCGGCAGTGTGTGCTGGCGCCTGCCGCTGGTTGCAAGCCTGCTGGAAGCACCGGCTGGAACAAGCCAGCGGCGCTGTGCGGCTGGCTGTCAGAAGCTAGCGTCACGCGGTCCCGCAGCGCCGCCGATGGCACCGATCACGCTGCTGCCAGCTGCGGCGCAAGCGCATGCACGGCATCCAAGCTGCCACCTGAATAATGCTGCACAACAGCTATTGGGCTGTGCTGTTCTTTCACAAGCCACTGCAGCACCCATGTAGCTACTTTCGAGGTCGCACTCGTGAGCACCCAGCTTATCATCTCGCAGCGTGACCAATTTCATTGCCAGCCCCGGAGACACGGCAATGCTGAAGCGCTGTTGACTCCCGCTTCGTGGTGCACGAGCAGCGTGTCAAACAGGATGTGTTCTGCACCTACAACAAAGCAGGCACGCATATGGCACAGGAACACTCAGGCCAAAGAATGTTGATGAGCTTACATGATTCACAGAGCACTTTTCAATGGAGACTCACCGTCCCCGTGCCACGCGGGAACGTCAATCTCCGCCTGTGCTGGACGCTTGCGCACGACCCGCGATTGGCTGGTTGCACCTCGATGGAAGCCATACAGGCGGATGTCTCCAAATGGATGCGTACATGCCGCGGATATAGAGCCGTGCACAGCACTGCAACGTTCTAATCAGCGCTGAAGGACCCTGTGCCGGGTATGAGCCACTTGGCATCTGCGACACAGCAGCGATGCATTCGGTTCGCGCGCCAGCACATGCCTGTATGCACAGGCGCCGGTGATACGGCAACTGCGCACAAATTTGCTTTTGCTGACTGCCGGCAAAGTACACACGCTCAAGCCAGAAAAAGTTCTGGCCAAATTGGTCCAAACAGCATTGGTCTCTCTTTTGCTGAACTGCTGGGCATTAGGCTGAGCTGTAGCCATTAGAAGTTGGCCTGTAAGGATTGAAGCAGGGTTCGTGCTTAAACCTCAGGGTTTCGCCGTAGTAGGTTTCGCATACGGTTTCACTGGTTTCGCCTACGGCTCGGAGGTTTCGCAATCACGCGAAACCTCCACAGCCGCTGCCGCCGCTACTGATGTTCTGCCGCCGACGGCCATTCTTTTGCCAGAAAAGACCACAACCGGCCATTGGAAAGCTCACAGGCCTATCTGAGGCCCATCGCACGCTTGCAGCAGTCCTGCAACCTGGTTGTCCTGCCCGCCTGCCCGAGTGCACAGGCCACATCGCCAATCGACTCACTAGGTGTGATTAACTAGGTACCTGGCTGGTACGCCCCACGCTTGATGTGGCATCCGAACTCAGAGCTGCGACGTGTTTTTGGAAGGAACGAGGCCCGTGCTCATGCACAGTGCACGGAACGTGCTTTTGGAAGCGTTAGCAGGGTATTTCCGAGCTTGAGAAGGAAATTACGGAAGATTTAGGGTTTCGCATCCATGCAAACGTTTCGCCGACGGTACCTTAAGTTTCGAGTTTCGCATTTTACGTCTGAGGTTTAAGCACGAACCCTGGATTGAAGGCTCCATTGTAGGAACCTACACCTGACTCCGGGAATCTTGATGCAGGCGCCGAGGTGGCGTCGGACGCGCACCCGCACAACAGAGAATTCAGGTGCAGCAACACGGACAGCGCGCCGGTGAGCTGCAAACCTTCCGAATTGTTACCTGCGTCGAAGAGGAACCCTTTCAAAGGGGCGGGTGGGTGGGAACAGCTTTGAAAGCCTCTCCGCCGCCAAACAGCTCAGACGGTTGCCAGCAGCGTGTGCGACGCTACTCGCACAGCTTTGCCGCGCTTGCTGTGACTTTCCGCCTGCGACTTATGCCCTGATTATGCACCACTTGGTATTTCAGCAATGGGTGCCGGATCGAAAAATCCACGGTAGGTGCGAACAATCTCCCAGAAAACGTCACAGTTGAAAGATTTTCTGGGACATTTGACAAGAGGTGGCAGTCCGACTGTGCCACCTGCGGCATGCTGCGTGCAGTCACGCATGGCGTGCAAAGCATTTTGGGCTGTGTGAATGAGCAGAGAATGCTGAAGCTGGCTAGTAGTCCAAACGGCAATCAGTTGCACTTCGTCTACCTATCTGTGCATCACGCACGCAAAGTCAATGGCACCATCGATGCCTTGTCATCAGCAGTTCGTCAATTCACGTGACAGCAGCGGACTCTCTCTACTGCTGGTGCTGCTGCTTCTGCTCCTCCCGCGCCATGCTCTCGCCCAGCAAAGCGAGTGATTCCACCTCCTCTTCCAAGATATCGCGCCGTCAGACATGTCACAGCTGGCACTGCGCACAGCATTCGATTTGCATGATGAGCCCTCTTGCTGCCTTGCATTCGGACACTTCCGTGCGTGTATGTGCAGTGAAGGCCTCGTTATGCGGTGGGTGCGCAGATGATATGGCACCCTGTTGCGCTTCGCTGGGCGTCGTCTCTGGCGACACCCTCGACAGCCTCGCCTCCACCGTAGGCCTGCCGCCAGTCGCCATTTCCGCCTACAATCAGCTGCAGCCCGCCGCAGCGCTGCAGCCGGGGCAGCTCGTCAGTATCCCCTGCGGTCGCATCATCGTGCTCGTCGCCGCAGCTGCCATGGGCGGCGGAAGTGGATCCTCCGGGAGAAACTCCCCGCCTGCTCCGCCATCTTCTGGCGGTACGCAAAAGCTAGTGTACAGAGAGAGATGGCTCCAGGCCTCATATCCAAGTCATCCCAGGCTCGCAGCTGCTGTGATGGTGCGCTTGTCATCATTAGGTACATATGCTGGCAGGAATGCTGTGTTTCGCCTCAAGCAGCTGACATTGAGCAGCCACTCAGGCACATGCGGTATAAGTTCACCATATTACAGCCTCTGGCCTTGGGCAAAAACCCTTGAGCTTAAATGTAAGCCATGCACGTCTGTGGCTGCAGGAGAACAGTGCATTGTGCCGTCCGGCGCCATCATCAGTGCGCTCCGTTTTATCTGCTCCCACTGTGACTGTTGTCTAAGATGTTACAAGCCAGGACACTATGCCCAGAGTTGAATGCAGGGGATCCACATGTGAGCTCAAAGCACGGTGTGGGTGGTGCAGACGCCCCGCAGCCGCCTTCAGCCGCAGTTTCGCAGGCCAGAAACCAGCTAGGCAGCCTCAGCCCCGCGACCATTGCCGGCATCATCAGCCTGCTCAACAGCGGCTCCGCCCTGCCAGGTGTCAGCAGCGCCGCCGCGGTGCCGCCACAGCCCAGTGTGGCTGCCTCGCCCAGCCCGCTGGCGCCCGTAACACCGCCCACATCGCCGCCCGCCCTGCCGCCCAGTCAGCCGCCCACCGACCTCGGAGGCGTATTGTCACAGGCGCTTGTGCCCCCGCCTCCCGCTTCCCCGCCGGCAGTCACCACCACACCAATGCCTGCAGTGCTGCTGCCAGCGCCTGCCTCCACGCCTCCTGCGACGCCAGCGCCGACGGCTGCTCCCACGCCGGCGCCCACCCCAGCGACTCTGGCTCCGACGCCGGCGCCCACCACAGCGACTCTGGCTCCCATGCTGGCGCCCACCACAGCGACCCCGGCTCCCACGCCGGCGCCCACGAAAGCGGCTGCGACGCCGGCGCCCACGGCCGCGGCGGCCACGGCTGCGCCAACGTCGACGCCAACTGCATCAACGATCGCACCAACCGCTCCCACAGCAAATATCGCGACCGTGAGACCCGGGTGGGTCACACCTCCCCTTTGGATGCTGCAGAACTTGCCAGGATGATGACCTGACCTTTTGGCGCACTCAAGGGCTCAGCGTCTACCTGGTGTATGTTCGTTGGTCGTCCAATCCACAACTCAGAATGAAGAGCTCGCTGACCCTTCTCACTCCAACTGCTGCAGGGACACCGTGGCCTCCATCGCTGCAGCACACAACATCACTCCAGTGGCGCTGCTCATCGTCAACCCGCAGATCGCCAGCCCCACTTCCCCGCTGACGCCCGGCTCGGTCGTTATGTTGCCTTAAACATACAAGATGCAGAAGAGTTGTGCTGCACTTCGTCGAGATGTCAGCCTCGCCGTGCTCGAATCAATTTCAGCAGCCAGTGCGAGTACAATAAGAGCTCCAGGCAGGTTGAGCCGGCAGATGATCAAAAAACACGCAGCCGACATTCAGCAGCATTATCAATCAGAGGTCCTACGGCGCCGGTGCAGACTGATGCGCCGCCATTGCCAGAAGACAAACCTCGAGGCAGACTGTTTCTGTTATAGACATCGATCAACTTCACGCTGCAATGACAAAAGACATTGCAAAGACGTCGAGCAAAGACGTCGAGCAGCAATCCTAGCATCCGACACCCGCCATCATGCAATATGCGGTTGAAACTGCTATGTGAGAGAAGCACTTTTTCAAGTTCTGAAGCCCACTCAAGCTACTTCACCACATAGCGACCGGCCACACAACCCCGCAACTCCAAACCATCACCCGTGTTCTAATTCTAAAGCCCCAAGCGGCTTGCCGCTTTCGGCCAACCTCTTCAAGTAAGGTAAACCAGCAACACCAGATAGAACTCTGACGTAGCGTAAATCTCAGCTTCTACTCTGCATTGATCAGCCCATGACTCCTCCGCTGATGCCGAGGCTGCTGCCGGTCGCGCCTCTGCGCCGGCCCGCTGTGTCAGCCGCTGAGAATGCGCCTGAGCTTGGGCCGCTGAGGGTAGCCCTGGCATCGTCAGGTGGAGACAATGGTCTCCACTGCTGGCTAGCAATTGGTCCCAGCGTGGTGGCCACATGATTCCATGCACTGCAGATGGGAACCATTTCTGAGAGCCGGATGACTCGACGGCACTCGGTGGACATCGTGGCCGAGATGCCCTCCATGTGTCGGAGAAAAGCTGCATACAATGCCATGATGAGACGTTGGCAACAGGACTTCTGTCATGTATGAACCAGCAGAATGGCGAAAGACCCGCTTGCCTGCAGGATCTGCAGGTAGGTGAGGCGGCGCTTGCGGCGGTCGTGGATGCGGTCTGCCAGGTTGCCGCCCTCCACCAGCTCCATGATCAGGCACGCTTTCTCTGGCAGCCCCAGGCAGCCTCCCAGCACGCGCACCTGCGGCACGCAATGCGCTTATCTGAGCAGCATTCGTCGGATTTAGCAACATCTGCTCCGCTGAGCAGGATTTCGCCAGTATTGTCATGCAGGCGTCTCACATTTGCTGACGTGATGTCTTGTTGGTGGACTACACTTTGTGCACATATCCCCTTCTTTGTCCACACTGCTCGTATACAAGCGCGGAATGTGATGCCCAAGATCACGAGGAGAAAGCAATGGTGCAGCACTGCATCGCTCTTGTGTCTGCGCACCAGGCGGTCGCAATTGAAGCGGCAGGACAGCTGGATCAGCGCCACATACAGCGCCTTGGCCGGCGGCGCGGCGGGCCCGTCCTGCAGCACCGCCGGCAGCTGCTTCACCGCCACCCGCTCCCCCCGGAACATGCACTCGTACACCTCTCCAAATCCGCCCCTCCCCTGCACTTGACATCCCCAGAAATGGAGAGTGCTGTGGTGACCTCCGTTCACTCACGATACTGACATGGCAACAATTGCCTGTGTGCTTCAGCCATCACGCGCCAATGACAAATCATTGCAATTTCTGATATATATGGCTCGCGGTGCGGTTCAGCAGCAGGAATTGGGAACGAAAGCAGACTACATGAACAGTCTGTTATCGTCATGTGGAATCAGCAGCTGTGCTGAGACCTACTAGGTTAGGAACACCAGGACTTTCTCACGCAAACGAAACCACTGACCAGGGCCGCCCCAGGAAAGGCTTGATCTCGGTGTCGTAGTCTACAGTCAGGTCCACACCCGCCACCGTGGTCGTGAGCAGCTCTTGCATGTACTGCGCCTGATGCAGCAGACAAGTGGATGAGCAGCAGACACACATTAGAAGGTGAGCTTTCATCAGAAGTGAGGTGTCGCGAGCACTGCAGGTTGATCGGCAACCACCAAATGCAGTGCGGAAAGCAAAAGCTGACCTTGCTGAGAATGGCACAAGTTATTATGTCAGTCGGAAGACAAAATGCCGATGATAAACCTACCAATGCGGACTCTCTACGGCTGAGAGTCCGCATTGGTAGGTTTATGCGGTAGTACCGCAGCCGCAGCCGCTGTGTCGCACAGTTAGAATGATACAGAACAGCACTTTCCTCGTGACATGCACCAGGACTTGCACCATGTACTTTTCATGTGATGTCAAAGTGCACCAGATTCGCAGCTGCCCTGCCATATCGCGACAGCTGCATGTACAGCAGGTCGTGCTCCGCAGGGTCCAGCAGCGCGCCGTTCCAGGAGTGGCGGCGGGCCAGGCCCGGTCCGCCTTGTCCCGCATCAAAACCGCAGTCGGCAGCCCTGCCAGTGCAGCGTGCATGTGATGATCACGTCAGCTGCTGATTCCGGGCCAAGGACAGTGCAGAGCCGATGTGTCGATGGGCGACACCGATCCGGATTGCAGAGCAGCATGCTAAAGCTGTTATTGATGACGCTGCATCTATAGGGCTGCTGACCTGAAGGAAGGTCACATCACAGTGTACGTCGACCGTACCGTCTGAGGTTATTGCGGCACCAGGAGACGGCGCAGCAGCTTTGTGAAGATGATGGGTGGGCGTGCTGGGAACTAACCTAGACGAGCCGGGTTTCAGCGCTGCGCGCCTTCCGGACTCGGACACGGTTTCGTAGGCCCCAGCAAAATCCTGCAAAACAGCTCACGGGGCCCGTCTGGCGGTGCGAGAGAGGCTGTAAGTGCGTTATGGAAGCGCAAAATAACTCGCATCCCTGCCCGCCCGGACTCTGACCAGAAGCAAACAGGAGCACGTCCGCGGATGAGGCATTTAACTGGCAAGACGCACAGGCACGCCGCACCTGAAAGCCATCGATGGCGGCACCTAGGTCATCGTCCTTGTCCCACTCGCCCGTGATGCTGAACCGCGCCTTGCCTGCGTGGATAGTTCAAAACCTTGTTGTAACAGATTGAAATGTGGCGCCAGCATTAAACAGCCTAAAGACAGCAGCACTCAGCCGGCAGCGACAGCTGGAGGGCCGCTGGTTCCTCTGCCCGTGATAACTGGTGCATTCCCCCATCATTGATGTCAGACGTCGCACCCTGCGAGTCAAAACGGGTTCATGAGGACAAAAGACACGTGGATGGCACGTAATGGACAAATCACCTGCAAATTTGCTGATGGTAGTGCCTCTGTGGCCGCCAAACACCTGCTTCTGATCGAATCTGGCAAACGTCATGCCAGAAGAGTGGACGCCTGCGCACCAGAATGGTACCTGGAGTAGGTTCACACAGGGGGTGTGCTGCCGGCAATGCCACCGAACAATGCAATTTGCTGACAGGCAAGCAGCGACGACCTAGCTGATGCTGGTCAGCATGCGATCAACCAATGTCGCCAGTGCTGCAATGAGTAGTGATGCCGGCTGTGCTGCGGGCTCCTGGACTGGCTGCCCTCGCATGAGCATGCCTGCCTCGTACAACGCTTGTGCTCGCTTGGAAGGAGATGCAAAGAAAAGAACAGTTGCAAGCACACGAGTTTCCGCCGCACTTATGCAAAGTGCGCACCTCGCCGTCATACAGGTCGCTAAGCTGCTGGCCGTGCAGCAGATTCGCGTCGGGTTTGCCTCCTGGTGGAGAGTTTGCGTCTTCCGTGTCGCCCACAGCGGCTGCCGCCGCCTCCTGAGGCATAGCCACAAGCACGCAGCCAACGCCGTCAGGGAAGCCACGCCTCCTGTGGTGGCCAGTGTGAAGATTCAAAGGAGGTACATGTACCAAGACGGCGGCAGGGCCTGCTACGATCGCAATGCAAGCATGAGATGTCTTTGGTATGAGTAGTTGTACTTGCATTCTCGATTCTGGATACAATCGTCGGGCGCAACGAGGTGAAATCAAATGTATGAGGCGCTCACGAAAGCGGAGATCATTTGGGCCTGCATGCAGCTTGACAAAGGCACAGCTGAACCTGCAATGCCGCCGGCGATGGCAGCAATTGATGGACCGCTGGAGCCGCCGCCGCTGCTGCCGCCTCCTCCGCCACCTACCAAACCAAAAAGACGCAACAGCAGCCTCGATCAACTAGATGAATTCGGGCGGCAGGGTGCACACCGAATATGAAACTGCAAGCCGAGTGATTGGCGCTGTAGCAGACCTGACAGCTCACAGCTGCCCTGTGCTCCAGGCGGCATGCTGTTCAGTGGGTTAGGAGTATGCACTCGTGATATCTGCAGCTGTCTTGCAAACTAGTGGCAGCGCACCCAAAGGAGGCGTGGTGCTGGCCAGGGGAGGTGCAGGCGGTGGTGCCACAGGCGGTGGCGGCGAAGGCGAGGGGGGCGTGCCGGTGATGCAGGACGTCACCGGCGGCTGTCCGCTGACCGGTATGCAGACTGGTGAGACGGGCGCCGACGCACTGCGCTTTAGGATGCAGAAACTTGCGCTGTTCCACACGAAGGCTGCACAGCCAGCCGTTGAGCTGCACATGCCGCAGCACTCCGTAGCCGTAGCCACGTTGCCGTTGACGCTTATGTCGTTCATCGGCCGGTCTCCGGGCTGAGTGGCAGGTGGCACCTGCGGTGCATGGAGAGTTGTATGCATATGTTTTGTGTTGCACTCACCGCAATGCGTCAGGACGGGTGGAATCTGGACTGTCCATATCCAAACAGCTGGTGTTCCGGGGGCTGTGACCTTCGCTCAGCATGTGCTGGATGCATGTGCTCGTCGTCTGTCGCACCTGATATTGGTGCAATAGATCTATTGCACTTCTAGAAACAAAGAAAAATGTCTGCCCGACTGATCTCTGCCATGCACGACGGCTGCAGCTGCTGTCAGCAGCAAAGCCGCTAGGAATGCGGCTGTCCTCCGCAGGTAGCACCAGTGACTGGCATTTGGTGCATCAATGCAGAGCGAGACGTGCAGGGCCGCCATCAGCGCCGCTTCCAGCTGGGTTGGATCCTCACCACTTGGGGCAGGAGGTGGCGGAGCCGGCGCTGGCGCAGGCGGAGGACGTGAAGGGGTTGATGCCGGTGAAGGCGCTGGCGGCAATGGCGACGGAGGCGATGCCGGTGCAGGAGACGGCGGCGAGTCCGGGGGGCGCCGCCGGGGCGGTTGGGGCAGGCAGAGACGGGGGAGGCATCCTCGGCGTGCCGGTGGTGCAGCTCGTCACTCGCGGCTGCCCGTTGACGGCGCGGCACGAGCTCTCGATGGGGGCACTGCCGTTGCGCTTCAGGATGCAGTAGTTGACGCTGTTGAAGACCCATGCCTCGCAGCCGTCCGTGGAGGAGCACATGTCGCAGCACTGCTGGGCCGAGTTTACATTGGAGTTTACGCTGATGTCGTCGACTGGCCGGTCTCCGGGCTGGCTGCTGCAGTTGCCGCCGCCGCTGACACCACCTGCAAAAGTCGTACATGAAAATGGAAAATGGCGAGGCCGGCAAACCCCGCTTGAACGAAGCGCCGCCCCGAAACTAAAACAACAGGTAATACAATGTCGCATGGACTTTCTGTATTGAGACTCGGTGGATATATCCATGCCACTGAGGCAGGCAAGGGGTGATTGATCATTCGACAGGCGATATGCTCTCTAGCTGCGTGTCTGCAGTGCTCGTAGCTGACCCATAAGGGTCTTTGCCTAGGTGAACGACCAGTACAGCACTTGTCACACACCTGGTGGCTGTGCCATCACGGCTTGCAAAAGTGACGCTGCCAGCACAGTGTGGCCGCCGTCACCAGCAGCCAGAGTACCAAACAGCGTGCCATCGCTGCTGTCATCTTCCTGCACGGTTCAAAAAACCGGGTGTCCTTCTCTTGGTGCATATGCTGAGACGGCAGACGGACATGTCGACAGGCGAGGCGCCAAGGGCGGCAGCTGGGCTCATATACACATGAAAAAAGGTAGCATATTGGCAGCGGCGTGTCTGTCTCCCACAGATCAGTGTGCTGCGAGTGACCACATCAGCAGTACCTGGCACCTGTCAAACCAATCAGGCGGGGTACAGTTTCAGCTGTCCTCACCAGTTCCGGCAGACAGGGGTGCACTTTGATGCGTGAGCACCAATGCGAGAGAAGAGCAGATGGTACGTAGGTGCTCAGCAGCAACTTGTGCAGACAGCTGCTGCAGAGACCAGAAGAACGAGCAAGTGAAAGTGAGGGCGTCTATCTGGAAGAACGCGGCACAAATAACGAAATGAGTGGAGTTTGCCTGGAAAGGTCTCTACAATGCGACTTGGCGTGTGAGCAGCGCCCTCTGCCCATCCTTCGGTTCGCCACGTGTAAATCGGATTCTCCACGTGTCCCACGCAGACGACCTCCTGTATTCGTGCCGAACATGATGTGCCAGTCAGCCTGAGTCGGGCTGGGACAGTGTGGCTCTCTCTGAATCAGTGCCGCCGAACTTTCCGCAGACATCATAGTGGTGCCAACAAGGGGGATCAAGATCTTGATCCCCCTTGGTGCCAACACGGTCCGCCAGCTTTTGCGGAGTCATCCGGCACTGGATCTGTGACGATTCATGAGTGCAGGCATGATGGGTGAAACGGGCCATTCAATGATGTGCTAGAATACTTTTGACGGCGCTGCAGCACTGGCTGACACATTATCTGCGCCACGCCGGTGAGAAGCAAAGATCCAAGGGGCTGCTCGCGATGTGGCTGCCGTCACAGTAGCGCTTCGCTTACCCTGCGATAAACATACAGCTTCGGATCGTGAGGGCGAACGCAGTTGCCAGGTGGGTGGCGTGTGGCGACTGTACTACAGTCGCCACACTCAAAGTTGCGCATAGTACGCGCAACTTTGAGCGCGCTCTAAAGTGCTCTCACGACTACTGATTGACCATGGCAGGTGCCCGTCGCCCAGTTTTGGTGGGAAAATCGTCGGTTTAGAGTTTGCGTCAAGTCTCGCCTCCATGCATGGATTCAGTCTGGCACAAGCTGCTCATATATATTGCGGGCGATGCTGGCAGCTCCCTCTACTTCTACTGGCGCATGCGCAGTGCCCGGAGTTGGCAGCATGCCCCCTGCCGGCGCCGGGCGGCGGTGCCTGATGCACCACCTCACCAGCATCGTTTCTCCGGCGAGAAGGATTCATGTGTACCATGACGGGGATCCAGATGCGCCGGCTGTACTATCACAGAGTGGGGTTGTGCGAATGACATTCTGGTTGCGAGACCGCCATGGCGGCTCTGGCTTGCTTCAGGCCTGCGCCGACAGCAATTACGCTGGCGCTCTGATGAGCTTCTGTAACAGCACTGGGATTATTGCATTGTTTTTGCCCATGCCTCCGCCTTATCGAAGCTGGAGCCGGACGGCACCGCCAATGTGCTCCATGTGCTCGCCTGCGCTGCATGCAGTTCACGAAGCATGGGCTGACGTTTTATAAACCCCCCTCTAAGTGACATGTTGGCGCAAAAGCTAACGTGCCTGTATTCTCCGAACTTCAAGATTGCGCTCCGTTTGAGGGGTTAGCGAGAAACACCCGCAGCCGCTCCGCACGACCGCTCCGCACTCCGCCAAGACGCGCAAGTTGCTTTGATGAACTATGCCTAGCACGCATGCAAAGTCGCTCCTGTCTCGCCGGGTCTTCCTTGTAACAGGTATACCTGCCTACGTAGGTCTACATTTCACTGCCGAAAACGCGGCCAAGAACTCACACAGATGAAACACCGAACATCGCACGATCCAATTGGGCAGGCAGAATCCATTCGAGGCTACCACTCGTCAAGTTATGAAAAAAACCCGCTCACAGGTGTCGTCAGTTTGTGATCATGGTCAAGTGCGTGCCATATGATCTGAAGGTCAACAAGACCATGGCCAGCACAGGTTTCTCCTGGCAACCGGGATCGTCAGCACCTCGTGCGGTGCACTCAGGCGACACGATGAGGTCCACTGCACGCCAGCAGCACTTGTCCCTGTCCATTTTGTGCATCATGTCCGCGGATGTTCCTGCTGCAGTCGAAGGTCGGAGCCACCTGTCTCGGGGGGACTGCTCCTGCACGTCATGAAGCACTGCACCACGGCGCTCCATGCTGCTGTTGGACAGCAGCGGCGGTGGCGGCGGCAGCGGCACTGCCGTATCATAAATTTAGTGGAAGGACACACACGAACAGCATGCCAAGATATGTTTGAATATATGTTTGAATATATCTTGGCATGCTGTTCGTGCGTGTCCTTCCACTGCACCTGCCCAGCTGATCATGAGCCAGGCATCTGGAAGAGCTCGAGACCGATAACAACCCACGTGCACCCCATAATATAGACCTGTGCAAAAGTTATGTCCCCTACTGGCGGGGGCTCCGGCTCGATGGCGGCAGCGGCGCATGCGCACACAGCCATCTGATGGTGCTCCGCCGCCATCTAGATGCGACTAGATCTAGTCGCAGAAATGCCAGTAATATAGCGACCGATACTGAAAACCCTGTAGGTTTGCAGCAAGTCTCGGCGTCACTTCAGCCCCGCGCAAGCGGGTCAGTTCGCAGGCATTCCTGTCAGGCTCCCATCAGGTCTGGCAAGGTCCCTGGAGTCGGCGGCGTGCCCCTGCCGGCGCTGGGTGGCGCGGGCTGCACCACCTACCCAGCATCGTTCCTCAGGTCACGCGGAGGTATTGGCGCTATGACTGTTCATGTGAGTGGACGGACGTTGCCCTGAAAGATGCGCAGCTGGAATGCTAATGCGCTCTTGGGAAGCCCGCTGCTGCTGAAGAGCGTCCGGCGCTGCTCGCAACGTGGGCCGCTTGGATGCTGTTGCTTTGCACGTTACTTATGATTCGCATGTGCGGCGGCGCGTAATGTCCATTTGGAGGGTGGCATCCTCTTCAAATCCCGAATATATAGCTGCAGCAGTCGTGCACCAGGCTTCTCCAGCGCTTCACAAAGTCATTTGACGACAAACACACCCATCAACAAGTGGAAGACGGCAGCTCGAGCTCGGGCGCTGCACATGGTCTCACGTTCATATTCATCAGTCCATGTAAGCTTCCTTCGCTTTTCAAGCCATTCTATGGCAGCGTGACAATCGTGCCGGGTGTCAACCGGGCATCGGGGCTGGCGATCTGGGGGTTGGCGATAAGCAGCGCCACCGCCGTGGTGTTGCGCGCGGCGGCAATGGACGCAATGGTGTCCCTGCGGCAACGGCAAAGCGCAGAAATTCAGAGGTTGAATGGCAGATGACAGCAGACTATGGTGGCGAATTGAGTTCAATATGCTCTCAGGCAGGCAGCCAGCTCTGTCTCGGATGCCTGCATCCAGAATTTGGCACGGCATGATGACCGGACATTGGCAGAGGAAACAATGCCCACCCGGGTCTTGCGGTCACAGTGCTCCCTGCGGCCATTGGTGCTGCTGCGGCAGCGGTTGGCGCGGACGTTGTCAGGAGTCGGGCAGCATTAGGCGCTTTGGTGGGTGCAGATGTGGGCGGTTGACTGGGTGTCGGCGTTGGCGCCTTGCTGGGTGCGCGCGTCGGTGCAGATGTCGGAGCCTGTGTTGGTGCTGCTGTCGGCGCAGGCATCGGCGCAGCCGTTGACGCCGCAGTGGGGGCGGCAGTCGGCGCCGCAGTCGGCGCGGCAGTGGGGACTGCGGTCGGCGCGGCAGTTACCTTGGCAGTAGGGGCGGCAGTCGTCGCAGCAGCTAGTGCGGCAGTCGGGGCGGCAGTTATTGGTGCGGCCGTCTGGAGTGGCGTCACTGCCGGCGCCAGAGCAGGGGGAGGCCGGATGACAGAAGATCCTGGCGGCAACACATTCTGCTGAAACTGCCCCACTATGTTGCCCTGCGCAGCACGAAGCATTTATTGCGAGGGGGACGCACTGAAAAAGCGCACCATGGCAGCTCCATCCGGCAGACCCAAACACTGAAGCTCTTGCCGCGCGTCGGAGGCCGCCAGCAGCAAGAAATTTCAAGGAAGTTGAAACGAACAATCTGTCATGCTCGCAGGTACAGCCATGTGGCTGATTGTGACCAGCACAGCTGTTCTGTACTTGCAATTGTTATCACTCTGCATGAAAGAGGAGCAGGCGTCAGCGCACCTGAGGGGCGTACTCACAGACATACAGCGCAAAGTTGCTGCCAATGTCCAGGCTTGTGCAGTCGCGGGCGCAGCCCACCTGCGTCGTCCCCACCCACACCGCCTAAACAAAGCACCCGAGCGGTCACGACACCCCTTTTCATATTGGAACAGTATGCTGCTGTTGCCGAGCTGCTGCGCTCAATACATATGCATTTGCTGGTGCTGGGGTTGGCGGCCGGCAATATTGGCCATTACTGCGGAGTCTGCCGTTCGGCCGTGACAGATGTGCAGGTGAACCTTCCATGTCCGAAATAAAGTCCTGGTGTCCTCGGGTGCGAATGTGTCTCCAACTTTTGGCAGCATGCTGTCGCTCAAGTGACCTGGGTGAAGGCGCCAGTGATGCTTGAAAACCTGGGACTCGAGAAGGAGTAGCTCCCGCCTTGATTGAGCCTGATCAGAGGGAGAAACTCCGAACGTGAACCCTCGTTGGTGTTTCTTTCGGTTGCACTACTCAGACTTTCACTTCCACTGTAGGTGCACACGCCAGAAAAAAGCTAGACCTTGCAATGCACAGATACTGTGCGTGAGATGGGAAGATGACGCACCAGTTGTTGACTGCGCTTTCCCAGCCCGTCATCTCTGGAACAGAGGCCGGAGACTGTGCAAACAGATTCTCTCCCTGCCCCGGCGTGCCGGAAGGCTGCACATGCAGAAGCAAAGCTGTAGAGCCTTGACATCGATGATGGCATCATTGATTCGCAGTGAAACAGTGGCAATCTCGTGTGTGCATCATGTCAGAGCGCATCTAAGGTTGGGTCAAAGGGTGCTCCAGCAGGCAGCATGCTGAGACTGGGACTGGAGCATGCTGACACATGCACCCAGCAGCATGAAAGGCCGTGCATCTGATGACGGGCAGAACTTACCTGAAGCATGCAGCGCGCAGCAATCGATGCGGCACTGGAGGCCAGGGCGTCAGACCAGATCAGAGGCAGCGCGCCATGCTCCGCGCGAGCGCTGTTGTGCGCAGCCAGGATCTCCTGTTGGAACTGTGTGGCCTGGGCGCTTGTGGCGATTGGGCCGGCCGCCGCCGCCAGCAGCAGCAGCACCGCCAGACATATGGAGCTAGCTAGCGCGCTGCTGCTGCTGCCGGCGGATGAAGTCATTTTGCCGGCTGTCCTGCACCGGCAGGACATTGAGCTCGCTACTGAAGTTGGGAAGACGAACAGCCGTAATCTCTTTGCACGACGGTTTTGCCGACGGATGCTTAGCCGGTCACGCATGCATCGAAGGCAGGCAGGCAACGCACATTTTCTGGCAACTTGATTCCGCGCATTCAGTTGCGTGGGCGGCGGCAATTTCTTCGTCAAAAGCATGCATTGTGAACACAGCTGCCTTGCATTGGCACGCACGCGGCAATCTCGTGTCAGCATCAGCGCCATGTGTCTGACAGGTGGCATTCGGCAGGCCACTTTCTTGGACGACTGCAGCTCTCCTCAATGTTCAGCAGATGGGTGGATATGCTTTTTTTGGTGCCGAATCACGCAACCAAAGTGCGCTCTTCTCAGCAGTTGCAGCTGAGAGATCGATCGATGCGACACCCTGACCAAGCTTGCCTGAGTGCATCTCGCCCAGCCTGCACGGTGGGTTTCGTTTCCGCTCGTGGGGCCAGTGGCTGAAATATCGATCTTCGGCGGCAGAAACATCAGTCACTTTGGGAGGGGGTCAACGGCGGGCGGAACGCAGAAATCAAGGTGCGATCGTGATGGCCGCAGCGGCTGATAGCAGAGCTGCGGCTCACAGACGCAGAAGCTTTAGCACCGGTGCTACAGCTTCCGGGTACCCGGACTGCAACCTGGGCTCGTCAAGGTGACTTGGCCCCAGGCCGCCGAAGTCAGCGGAATGAGGGGAATATTTTCGGCGGGTATGGCCTCCTGTTGGCACTTGGCAGGAGTGTGAGCATTGCTGCGCGTGATCAGCGCATTGAGGCCATTTGCAGCACATTCGTTTGCGCAGGCACATCAGCCGGTCAATGCAGCTCTGATGGCCACAAGGCGGCAAGACTGCGACTATCTCGTCAAAGTGCTGCTGATCGGTGACAGCGGTGAGAATCAGTGCGTTTGCACATCCCAATGACAATCATCCGCATTTTTCCACTTCCACTTTTACATCTAGTTTCGCCACGACCATCGGGTGAGTGCTTGTGGTTGTGTTCTTGTCTCATGACTGCGATTTCCGTGGCGGGGTGTGGCTGTGTATGCAGATGAAGTCCTTGTGCCACTTCACCATCTCACTGCAGTCCGTCAGGAATGTGACGCTCGTGCTCTGCTGCCGCAGGATCGACTTCAAGATCAAAGAGCTCCTGCTGGACGACAAATGGGTCAGGCTGCAGGTCTGGGACACAGCTGGACAGAGCTTCCGCACCATCACTAATGGTGAGTGTCAGGTCATGACACCAGCTGCCGCGCTATTTGCCCTAGAGCTGCAACGAAAGGCACGCCGGGCGGAGCTGATGGGTGGGGCGAGTCATCACTTGTCTAAGCTGTCGTAGGGGCAGGGAACAAGATGCCCTGCAAAAGGGGAACGATAATAAAGCTGCCCATGCGTCTGCCAATTCTGTACAGCGCTAAGAAGCTGTGTGTGCATGTACGTGCGCAGCATATTACCGGGGAGCCATGGGCATCCTGCTGGTGTACGACGTCACAGATGAGGCCTCCTTCAACAGCGTGCGTAATTGGATGAAGAACATCGAGGCGTATGCGTCGTCTACAGTGAACAAGGTGCCCGCCTCTTGCACCCCAGCTGGAACCATGCATATCTGACCCTGAATTCACGAAAGTCAGGTTCCTGATGCCCGTGGTGTGATTGCACTCCAGCCTCCTGACGTCTCCAGGCATGTCGAAGGCGCAGCAGTTCGAAGTTTTGAGAACAGGGCCATGTCGCCTTGATGGGAATGCTGCTGGCGTCCAGTCCTCATCGCTCTGCCATGCCGCAGGTCCTGGTGGGAAACAAGTGCGACGTGGACGAGCAGATCAGGGCGGTGCCGTTCAGCCGCGGCCAGGCGCTCGCACACGAGTTCGGCATCCGATTCATCGAGACCAGCGCCAAGAGCTGCATCAACGTGGAGGAGGTAAGCTCGTGAATCCAGTTCAAGACGCAGTCACAATATTAACGGTCCTGCTTGGCGCTTCTGCACAGCCAAATTGGGACTGGTGTTCAGTGAACCAGTGAATTGAAGACGGGTGTGTCTTCTGGAGTGGGCGCTCTTTGTAGCGACGGGCAGTTTATTGCCTGTTGCATACATGTTTTTAATATGAAGCGTTCACAGCTCCCGCTCTGATGTTGCTGGATTTCGATTGCAGGTGTTCCAGTCCATTTCCATTTCCAGGGACATCATGCACCGCCTTGCTGCGACGCAAGATCCGCCTTCGGCCTCGGGTGACGAAAGCTCATCCATCCGCTTGGGCAACAACCTCAGCAGAAAGAAAGCATGCTGCAGCTCCTAGCAATAGCTAAATATTAGAGGTAGTGGTGGCAGCAGCTGTTAGGAGATTTTGCGCAGGCCTGCATTTCACCAGCGGCAGAATTGTCTGATACATTTAATGACTGTCGGGAAGGACATACCTGCTGCCATACAGTAAAAACCACCCGATCACTGCACTTGTTGACGTATTGTGGGTCAATCCGAAGTGCGTTGACTCAATCACGTGATCACGTGATTGAGTTCGTGAAGGCCTCCGGCTTTGTGCTAAAGCGCGGCGATAAAGTAAGAACAGGGAGTATTGGACGTGTTATCGGCTGCTGGCATATTCCCATGTGAGTCTGCGCGTGAATGCAGCAGTGTGATTCAACAGTCGTGAGCCAGCGGCAGTGGCAGCACGGCAGCGCCACCTGCGTAACCCATACTGATACAGGCTAAGATATATCATCATAGGTCACCTCATCTGCTGCTTTAAATGCCTTGATCTTGGTCTCCGGTCAATGAGCAACATACAGCGGCAGCAACAGCAGCATCAGCAGCAGCCGCGGGTGTGGCAGCGCGGCGGCGGCGACGGCGGCGGCGGCGAAAGCGGCAACAGCGCAGGCGGCAGTCCCAGCTCCCCGTTTCGGCTGCAATGCAGCCTGAGGGCCTATCCCGACGGTTGTCGGGAGACTCAACTTCTATGCAGGAGGCGCCGTGGGCTGCAACGGGCGGTGAGGCCAGGACCATGCACGTTATTTAGACATTGCGCCCAGCCCAGCAGGCTTATTCCATTTACAAGGTGATCTGACGTGAGTGAGACACTTCATCCATTATGTTGCTGCCAGTCTTCCACATACAAATAATACAATGTGTCATGGCAACAACATTTGCAACACATGATCCTCAATTTAGCCTTCAATCCACAGGCGCCGCAAAAGTAATCAGCACGCGGATTTGGTTTTGGACGGGCAAGCTTGGCGACTTCATGCAGGCGGCAAAGTTTTAACGTCAAGACTTCTGCAGACTTCTGGCAGATACTGTTTTCCAACTGTTTTCCAACTGTTCCTTTCTGCTGTTTCAATCCTGCGGTGAGTGAGTTGTGCAACACTGCGATTTTGTGTTACTTCCCTGCAATGAATGCTCCAGCAATCTCGGTCGCTGTGGCTGTCGTGTCCAGGATTGCCTCAGTCGACACGCCGCCGCACTCGTCGGCGCACCCCGACTCGCCGGGGCAGCCTTCGAAGCAGATCGCGAAGCACGTCCCGTCGTCACTGATGCCGCGCAGCAGGAACATTCGTCGCAGCCGTCCGAATTGTCGTTGCACACAGCGCGGACGCCGGTGGTGGCGCCGGCCAGGATGGCCAGGACAGCCAGCGCCAGGATCACCTGAGTGTCCAGCACGTCAACAGTGTCATATGACCATGTCGATTGCCCGCGTTGGTTTATCAAGTGGTGCCGCACAGAGTCAGCAGCACGGTGACATAATGCACATGACAGGCGGCGCTCATGCATAGATGGCGTCGGGTCGGAGTTGAGGAGCAGAAGCGACACCTGCGTGTGGGACAGGCAGCGTTGTTCATCAGTAAATACCTGGTAGTTACCTAGTAAATACCTGGCGGTGGAGAAGGGAGAGGCTGGTTGCAGTGGGCTGAAAACGAGAAGTGTGCGGCAATGACTCGGGTGCGGAGGTCAAGTAGCACACTCAGCGTGCTCTCGTGCTTCCACGTGCCTCGCTGACCAGGCTTGTGCCTCAAGATATCTCCGCGTAGCCATGGCGGTGGCCACCGCGGCAGGTCGAGTGACCATCACCGCATCGGCATGCACCAGCTGGCAACAAGATACTCAGAATGGCTCCGTACCACACTCGTCGGATGCAGACCAACAACCGGCGGCAGAACGTCAACTGGGCCACTCACTGCAGAATGTCCACGCATCTATGGCAGAGTGCGAGTCTCAGCACGCATGTGCGCATGCGGCTCTAGAGCTTATTAAAGATCTTTAAATAAGCTGCTACGTAGCAGGACTGCGTATACGTCAGAGTCCGCCAGCATGCCGCCGGCACCATCGGCGTCAGCTCGTCGACCCACAACAGCAGCTTGATGAAATGAAACCATACATGGTGGCTCCGGTATACAGGTGCTGAAAAATGCCGGCAGCGGCAACAGCCTGAATCCTGGCAAGGCGGGTGAAAGTGCAAGTGTGTGGCGCTCTGCTCAGTCCACTGGCAGCGGGCCCGTTCTCATTGGCAGCCAGCGCGTCGTCGGCTCAGTTCAGCAGCTGTTCTTGCCTCGGTAGTGACTCGGTGAAGCCTACTCATGTCTCCTCCAAATTAACAACTGCCACATAGATTTGCATTGCTTGATGCCGGCATGCTTGCGTGTGACCAGTGTGAGGTGCTGTCGCGTGTTTCATATGATGATGCGCAGGCGAGAGCTCTCGAAAACAGCAGAGGGCGTGGTGGGCTGCGCAGACGACGGCAGTGGCCATGTGCCGCATGAACGTGGCGCCGCTGTCGCGGCAGCCAACTTGAAGATGGCGGCAGCAAAAAAAATGGGGGAAGAGTGGTGGCATGGCGGCAAAGGGGATGATGGCAAAAGGAAGAAAAAGAAAAAAAGAAAAGTTGACAATGGCCGCAGCGGCAGAGTTAACGCAGCAACTCCTTTTCAACAGGGTTTGACCGATTCGGGATGCTCAATTTTGACCTTTATGAACGCTAATCAGCCTGAGTGAGGCTGGGACAGTGTAATATCTCCCTCTCTCTCGGCGCCATCTTCGGCTTCACAGCAGCCCTTTACCGTCGCCGCAGCTGGAAACATGATGCACATGGCCGTGCACTTTGGGTTCTCGGTTTTTTGCACATCCGCAGGATGCATGACAATTCTAAGACGTATTTGTAGCACTGCACGTGTTAATTCAGAGGCCAGATGGCGCATGCTGCCGCTGTCGGATAGTGTGCATGGCAGTTTGTTTTTTGCGGCATCTATTGCGGCGTCACCGAAGTGTTCGAAAACAGCTTCACCGTGGTGCCACCCATAACATGATCAGAACTCGACGGATCACTGTCTTCAAGGCTACGTGCCTAGAAATGTTATAGATAAAAGCTATGATAACAGACACTGGGCCGACCTCTGTCTATCTTCTCAGCGCAACTTTGCTAAGTGTTCGATGAGCAGTACCTAAGCCAACCTGCATGACCGGCTGCGGTACCATAAAACGACAACAATGGCTTTGGCAACGGCAAAGTTTTCACGGCAGAGTCTTGTATTTATGTGCCCTCCGGGGCGTCTACCACCATTAACTGACACGAGGGCAAGAATTGCGAGTCGTTTGGACTCGCTGCTGCTTCGGAGTTACTCAGATGTCCACACCAACGACTGGCCGCAGTGAGCTGCACGCAGACACCTCTCAAGCTGAGACCTTGCCAGTTGTGAATATGCGCTGAGAAGAGGGCTAATGATCACATGCACCCACGCACCAGCAAGCACAGTCGCAAATCTGTGAATGAACGATGCATGCAACAGGTAGTGCGACCAGCAGAAGGTCGTCACCTCAAGCGCAGCCGGCTGCTGGCTCTGGCGCTGTAGGCTTTGTCGGCGTCATCAGACGGCGGCAGCGCATCGTACGTGAAGGGGCTGGTGGCATCGTGCGCCGCAAATGCTGGCGCTGCTTCGCCGCCATACGCTGTTGCAGGCTCGGCGTCATGCGGCAGGACACGCGCCGGCGGCTGCCTGTACTGCTGCGCCGGCGGTGCCAGAGGCACGCCGCCGGAAGCAGACATGAAGTAGCCTGTTGGCAGTGGGGTGGGCGGCAGCGACGGCGTCGGCGGCTCATCCGGTGCAGCGGCAGAGATGGCCAGCGGCTGCTGGACGCTGGGTGCGTCGGCTGCCCGCCACGCATATGCGGCGTCGGCCGCCTGCCAGGCTGCCGCGGCCGCCGCCGCCGGCGACGACGGCGGCGGCGTGGCGGGGTCGCTCGCGCCGCCAGCGTCCTGCTGCTGCGCTGGCGCAGGCAGCTCGGCGTAGATGGGCACCATGCTGAAGGCCTGGCTGATGTCGGCGGGCCGCAGGCCAGTAGGCCACTGCGAGGCTGACGGCTCGAGCTCGTCGTATGCCTGGGCGTCTGGCTCGGTCGCGTTGTAGCAGAGGGCGGATTCCGGGTCAGGCGGCCCGTACCCGGCCACCGGCTGCAGCAGCTTTGCCCATGGCGTCTCCACAAACCTGCATTTCGGTAGGAAGGGAAGGCCATCAGGACAGGTATATACCCATATATGGTCAGGAACGTCAAACGTTGACCCTGGTTAGGACGTTTGGCAGAGATAACACGGAAGATGCTTCTCCAAGTTGATTTGCTGAAGGACGCTCCTCACGGTCACTGGAGCGCCATGCCCTTGGCTGCGTTCATAATCAGGGTCTCGACATGAGCAGGATGACAGGTATCTGCCCCAGCGGTAAAAACCTTGAACGAAGTGAAAGGCCTTCACATGCTGAGCTTCAGGATGTGGCCGTTTCGGATGATGAAGACCCAGGACACCTGGGAGGCGCAGCTATTGCCGGTCGCCCTGCTGCCGAAGGTGCAGCTGCCCAGGAGCACGACAACCATCCCTGTGGGAGGTGCATGAAGCAGTATACGTCAGCTGCTGCGGTCAGTACTTTATGGAGCGTAGCTGCCGGATGCTGATATATATGAAGCGGCCTGGCTGAATCCGCAGTTGAAAAGTAGGCTAGAAGATGCAGGACTCGACGTGCAGAAACACGGCATTGACAAGCTGATGATATGCTCAAACGACAGGAGGTGCACTCAAGTGCGCTTGACGAAAAGTGAAAAGTGACTCATCTGCTATGACAAAAGTGGAGAGAGAGATAGAGCGCGCACCGCCATCGGGCGCCGCCCCGTTGGCTCTGGTCTGCACCTCCACCTCGGCGACGTCCACCGCCTCGAAGAACTCGCGATAGTACTCCAGGATCTGCGTCCGAAGCACAAGCAACTTCGACGCTGCGTAAATGCATTTCGAACGAAATTTAACGGGGTCACATGATTGTCTGGCTATTGAGCATGCACTACTACCTGTCTCGCAAAACGGCGCAGCTGCCCAACATGTGCTGGTGGCAAATGCATGTTCTGTGGCACCGTCATGCATTCCAAACTTCAACAACTTTGTCCAGGAGCGCGCTCACCCACTGCTTGCCACGGACGGAGGTGCCCGTCGTGATGGACACATTCTCCGATGCGCCCGGCAGCACGACGACCGAGTCGTTGCCGAAGAGCTCCTCCACCATCCAAGCGGGCTGTGATTAATGTGATGAGAGCTTTAACTCAGACCAGATGGCAGGCCTGCCCTGGGGTCTAGCGCGCTGCTGCATATGAGGCGCCGCACATATGCGCTGAATGCGCGCGTCTTGCTGTTGTGCAGTCTGATAGAGCATGTACGATGGGTAGAATGCCAGGTGCTGCTTTGATGGACCAGCCCATGATCAAGACTCGCCTGCTGGGCTCTGAAGAGCTCCATGAACCTGCTGGCCGCTGCGTCCGCCTCGGTGGTGCCAGCGGTGGGCGGCGATGCCCGCTTGGCTTTGTCACAGAGCAGTGCTGCATGTGCAACGGCCTTCTTGAATTCCAGGAGCATTTTCTTCGAAATCTTGTGCGCCGGCTGTCTCGCCTGCTGGTAGCCGCTCGCCAGCCTGGCACCCGTCGACATTCCGGCAAAGCAGACGGCGCTTCTTCAATGCTGGGCGCTGAAGGTGAGTAAAGTGCAGGACTGTTTCAGGATTGACAGAAAAACTGGTGACAGAGTTCGATGCAGGCCACATCCGTCTTGTGCATCAAGAGTAAGCTCGAGAGGCATCCGCCAGCTGCCATCACGCCACTTGGCTCGACTCAACAGGTGCTGCCACTTGGCCGCCGAGGAGTTGTTTAGCGGGCGTCATGGGGCAGGTCATTTTGCTCGACTCGACACCACATCAGCCATCCTGTCAGGCCGAAATTCTCGTGAGGTTCGTGATAATATATATATTTGTGCATCCAAAGACTTTGTGCAGTTGGTACCTTTGTCACGGCACCCTGCTGCAAGTGCTCACCGCGGCGGGCTTAGACGGCGGCACTGCCGCTGGCAGCGGCGTGCTGGCAACAGGAGGCTCGTCGTATTTCTCCGCTGTCCAGCATTTGATGTCTCGAAGCTTATCAAGTGTTTGCAGGTACTTTTTGCCATCTCCACAGATTGCTGAACAAAGCCAAATTCAGCTGAGCACTGGGTAATTCTGTTAGCTTTACTTCTGGCGGCACTGGACACCATTACCATCCTGAACCCCTGGATCCAGCTGCATGTGCATGCGCCGTCATACAGATTCCTCCATGTCATGAAATCGTCAATTCTTAATCGGTGTGCAGGCAATCTCTGTGAGTCATCAACGGCGGCGGCATCTCATTGTAACATGCCCATTTGCTCACGTGTTCCTCAAAGACACCATATCTGCATTCTCTGGCGCTGGCGCCTCGCCTGTCGCCCAGCAGTGGCCTAGGCAACCCGCGGTGCTGTTCGAAGCCCGCTGGGTGCACGATGTCATCGCGCCCGCCGGCCCCATTTTTCCAGTCGCCGCCACCTGCGTTGTAATGCAGGACCTAAATCCACAAAATTCGCAGGAAGCAGAAACACGGCGCCAATGGCGTACATGGATCATAACACAGGGCATTGCGGAACACGGGACAGCCGTCAATTGGCAGACCTACAGACAATGCGACGCGACCAGCGCAGCGCTGGCGGGAGGGTGGGCAAACAGCAGTGAAACCTGAGGAGGAGGACTGAGGCGCCTGCTCGGTAAAACATGATAGCGAGGGAATTAATGAATCCGACGATGAGGGGGTAAAGCGGCACATGGTCCTCACCAGCTGGCAGGCAGCCAGGCGGCGCCGTGCAAGGCGACCGCCTGCCCGCCTCAGCAATATGGCAATTTGTCTCTCAGTTCCAGCAACTCTCCGGTGCCTGACCAACCTCACCAGTCGGCGAGAACCCAGGCAGGGCCGTGCAGGGCGCCGGCCAGCGCGCCCGTCATGGCGGCCAGCGTGGCGGTGTCGCCGCCGCAGCGCGCCGCCGCCGTGATGGCCGCCTGCGGTGACAGCACATCCGCAGTTCAGTTCTGGTGTGTGATAAGCATTACCACTTCGAAGTGAAGGTGGTAATGTCGCCGTAGCGCGGTGCCGCCGTGATGGCCGCCTGTAGTTGCGAGATGTACAGACTTGAGAAGTGCGAGTATGCGGCGAAAACACTGGACATGTCCAGTGTTTTCCCCGCATACTCGCTCATGAGCGCGCCAGTCATGGCGGCCGGCGTGCCGTTGTTGCCGCCGAGCGCGCCGCCGCCATGATGGCCGCCTGCGGTCGTGTCTTGTAGACTGCGTTGGGAGACGTGTATGACAAATGCCGAGCGAGTCGGTGTCCCCGCCAAAGCGCGCCGCTGCCGTGCTGGCTGCCGCCTGGTGTCAGTCTCATCACATTTTCGGCCTGACCGGGTGGGAACAGTACCCAATTGGTCTGAGATTCTCATTCACAAGGTGCTGCTCTTCATTGTCAGCAAAGAACCGGCCCCCACAGCAGATGGCGCTGGTGCGAAGATCGATCCTGAGCTGGAGCACCTCGTGTTGGACCCTGAGCAATGCACACTCGATCAGATGCGACCTGCCAGTTTCGCGTATTCAATGGGCAATCCTGGGCAGATTTTGAATCCAGTACCTTGGGGTGGTGCTTATGCCGTAGCAGCGCCCACAGGCTGCAGGCTACCGCCTCGCAGGCGTGGATCTGCATCCGCATGTCTGCCATGCTCCACAGCACCTGCAGGTCACGCCGACGCCGCCGAGTCGCCCTCCCACTTGGTGCTGCTGTCGGGCTGCGGCTGGTCACTCCGTGCTGCAGAACAGGGTAAGTAACATTTTGGCATCAGGGATATGAGTAGAAGCATCAGGAACTTTGCGAGTGCTCGTCATGGTGTGTCGCCACGCCACGCTGCAGCTGACGTCAGACCCGCCGCGCCGCCGTCGCCGAGTCTCCCTCCCAAGTTGGTGCTGCTGTCGGGCTGCGGGTGGTCGTTCTGCCCTGTGGCAGTACGACTGAATTGCAGGATGTCAACTCGGTTCAGGACGCACGGGCTGCAGGAGCCAAACTCATGGCGAAAGCATTGGGAGCACTTGGGGACGATGGCTTGTTGTCCATCCCTTGTGGCGAGAGCTCGGAACCATCAGCCGTGCTGGAAGTGGCAGCTGCAGTGTGCGCCGAGAGGCCCCGTGCCACATCAATTTTGAGCATTGCGACCAGATTCTGGGTAACAGATGATCGACCTCACCGATGTCCTGCGTACCTTCTTGGAGCCTCATCAGCCTGTCTTGCATGAGGCTGCCCGCCCCCACATGCAGCGTCAGGTGTCGCAGCAGCGCCGCCGGCGTCGCTGCTGGCCCCTCACCTGCAGACGCGTCGCCTGCATAGAAGAGTCGAGTTGCTCAATAGTAGCGAATAGATGTTAGCAGTCGCGTTCGATCACAGTGCAAGCGCCAGGTGCCGCAGCAGTGCCGAGGGCGTTGCTGGGGGGACCCTCTCCGCCAAGCGCTTCTCCTGCGGCTTTGCATGTCAATATCATCAGCTCTGCAATGCTGCGCTAGTGATCGCCTGCCGGTGCAAAGTACTGGCTGTGCCGAACCGAATTGCAAGCGGCACCAGCTCAGGCTTGCACTGTGGTCAAAGTCCAATGCATCAGAAGAAGGAACCGGGCATGTGGATCAGCAGTGCAGCATTTCAGCTGGCCACTGCATCAAGACGCCTCCTCCAAATCAGCTAACTGGCTTTCGAAGTATGGACACTGCTGAGCCTCACCTGCTGGATGGACAGCGACAGCGCCGCGACAGCAGCCGCCTGCACCATCGCGCCGTCGATGCCGTCCGGGTGGATGGGCGTGCACAGCATCGCATCCTGCACCGCCCTTCGCGGTGCGGCCGGTTTTGAGCTCCTGCATGGATAGTCGTGAAACAAACAAACGATTGTTTCACGAAAATTGTCGCATTCGGTTGGTGTATGGACTGACGTGCACAGCAGCGCGCCCCTGCACCAATACCGCCTGCTGCAGCCTGCCCCGCACCTCCGTCAGGAGGTTGCGTGCCTCCTCCTGCACAGGTGCACCAGTGATGTGACACAGGACCGTTGGTGACGAGACACAGCTGCATCTCTGCGGCCTGACAGGCTGCCGCACATTCTAGCCCACGGGATATGGGAAGCTGGAATAGGGGGAAAGTGGACAGTTGGCTCTTGGTCAGGAAATAGCCGCAGCGACCGTCCTTTTGCAACGAGCCATGTCGCCGCAACAAGTAGGAGACAATGGGCTAGATAAAGAAAGGGAGGGCTGTGACAGAAAGACAAGAGCACCCAGGCATCCGGAAAGGGGAGGAAAGGCACCTGGCGGAACTGCAGCAGCGGCTGCTGCTCTACGGCGTGGCACGCCGTCGCAAACTCCTCCTCGCCCATCGCGGCTGCCGCCTAGTGCGTCAGGCGCTCGCCGTCTAAAGCGTAGCCGCTGTAGTGGTAGCAGGCGCCACTTGCTATAAGGCTGCGCGCCACATCAGCGACGTGCAGTCGAACATGAGAAGGGCTTCAAGCTGTTATGAGCAATCTCCAAACGTGTTCCAGCCTGTGCAGCTGGATCTTGGATCGGTGCCTTGCATCGCAGCTCAGTATCAGAATTTCGATGTGCGTCGTGCAGAAGGAAAGTAAAGATGTCCAACAAAAAGGCCGCAGGTGAACCTCGCTCCTCGGCCAACCTGTGCCCAAGCATTTTGGACCGCGAAGACAATATTGTAGGATTCTCGGCTTGCCTGCGCCCCGACGTCCAGGACGGCACTGATTGCACTGCGGCTCGGCGCATCCCGGCCGGCGGCGGTGACCGCATGCCGCCACATGGCCTGCACGCCACGCGCATGAGACAGTAACCGTCAGATGTTGCACATCAGGTGCAGACGTGTGCTGCGCCACAGCGTCAGCCGACATATTGACGACAGGGCGCAGAGTTGCCCGCAGTACACATGTGTACAGGAACGCTGCACCGCGGGTGCTGAGGCGCAGCCTTGCGCTGGATGCACAGTCTGCCAGTGCTGCTGCACAATCGATGCGACGGAGTGTTTTATAGATCCTCTGCAGAAAATGCGCTGCTTGGACGACCCATTGTGCCGTCGCCTGCCAGTCGCGTGCCGTCTCAACTGGATAGGTTCTGGTATGTTTTCTGTGCCGCTCCAGCGCAGTGTCGCCCTGCCCGATGTGAGGCAGAAGCCGTGGCCGCAATTGCAAGGCGCACGCATTTTCAAACAAACGAACTCAAATGAAACAGAATGTACAAGTGAGAAAGCTTGCCGGGCTGTGCGCGTCCTGTTTGCAGGTGAAGCAGAAGCCGTGGCCGCAATCTGCAGGGCGCACGCATTTCGAGGCAAAATAAAGTTGAGGGCCCAAAATCAGCAAGCAAAAATTCTTGCCGGGCTGTGGGGCTCCTCCTTGCAGGCGAAGCAGAAGCTGTGGCCGCAGTTGCAGGTCACGCTGCAGCTGCCGCCGCTCGCCCCGCCGCCGCCGGCCCAGCGCACCGCATATAGTTGGGGGCCGGGCAGCAGCACACCTCCCTGCGCAACAAGTGGGATTCTCTGATCCTGAGAACACAGAAGTCCATGGATCACCTGCAGGGCTGGACCGATGGGCCCGCAGTCGCTGAGACAGCGGGAAAGCACTGTAAGTGTAATAGCTCGGTGATCCAAGGCGGCCAGGGAGAGGGGCTCAGGTTCTGCGCTTCGCATGAGTTCACCACAGTGAGAACGCGTGAATGCAGTGCAGTGAAATGAGTGGATGAGTGCACCACAGAGGCCGCCAAGAGCTGCAAAGCTGGCAGAGCGGAGGCCGCAGCACTCCAGAGGCTCGTGCAGGTGGCACATGCGATCCACATCGCGAGCGCTCGCCTGCTGCCACCGACACACAGGGAGCGCGACGTGAACTCGTCGGAAATCTATTTGGAATGTTCGTCTTGGGCAGTGGCAGGCGGAGCCGCTCACCTGCTGTCCTCGACGAATGAGCGCAGCGCGTATTCATCCAGCTTGGCCGCCAGTCCCGCATCTAGCACCTCCCTGGCCATGCCCCTGGGCACCTGTGAGCGTCGGGCGCCGAAACATCAGAGAACCAATGTGTGGCAGCAGATTATGCGCTGCAAGACGGCCAGCGTTGTCAACCAGAAACACTGCTGCCGTTGCAAGGCATCGAAGTGCAATCAGGACAGCGGGTTGCTGCATCGATAATCAGCACAGCAGCGGGTGGTCGATGCTGGCATCCTCAAGTCTTCGTAAGTCTTCAGAAAGTCTTCAAACGCACCGCAGCGTCGCAGGCGGGACCCGGGCAGCGCAGGTCCAGGCACGCGGGTCCGCCCCTGCAGAGCGGAAATATTTTTGCAACAAATACATCACCCCCCTACAGAGCGGAATCGCATTGCCACGTCGGACTTTGACGTTGGGAACCAGCAGGTGATAGACAGCACATCGCATATCATATCATAGTATGCGCGTCAAGTTTCAACGAGCGCAGAGCCATGGGTATCCGTCCTCAGGCTGTGTCTGGCAAACGACAGTGTGCAATATGCGCATCAAGACCTGACGGCCGTGCCGATGTAGCCTCCCAAGCACTTTGCGCAAGGTGTGGCCGCACGGCGCCCCGAGGAGCGAGCTGCTGGCCACAGAGCCGCCGAAGCAGCCCGCACTGCACCAGCAGCCCCACGCTAACCTGCATCGATGTGACAGTTGGTGATCACCAGTAAAGCAGGCGCATACATGACTCAATGGTTATCCGAGGCCGAGCCCACAGCTCTGCCACCGCCGGGCGGGCATGCAGAACCTGCCAAGCCCGGCCTAGTTTGCTGCAACACGCCTTGGCAAGCCGCTGCCCCTCGCGACAATTGCATGGAGGCAGTAATTTGCATGTTTGACGCGGGGACGTACGTGATGAATAGCTTCGTGACTGCACCCAGTCGTCTTCCTCCGATGCGTAGCAGATACTGCTGCAGTCAGCCGGCGGCCTCTGCGCCGCAGCTGCGGCAGACGGCGCTGTGATCGCTGCCGCAGACTCCGCCGCGGCACAACTACATGCCAATGTCGCGTCAGCCTGGGTGGGCTCCGCTGTCAGCCCTCGCGCAGCGCGTGCGCACTCTGGATCGTCCAAGTAGTGCTCTTGTGCGCGTATCAGGTCCCTGCGTGCGCGCAGCAGCCACGGGTCGTCACGCGCGTGATCTGATGGTGTGTCCGTCTGCCAGAACCGTTCAGCCCGAAGCAGGCAGGCCATCTGGGTATAGATGACCTGCCTGAGATAGGTCTCTATCTGAGTTTCCACAAAATGGGTATATTTATCATCAACAGGATGAAGAGAATCTGCAGCAGCTTACCATCTGCAGTGCCGCAGCAGCCGGGCAGTGTCGTCGTCTGTCAGGCCCGTCACCTCTGTGACCACAAGTAACGCCTTTTGCTGCTCCCTGAGCAGCTGCGCTTGAGTCAGCGCGTTGAAGGACGCCTGCATATTGGAGTCAGCCGAATCGTTCGCTCCCGCATGAAAGCGCGTTCTGTAGCGGTTGCGCGTGGCTTGGCACGAGCAAGTCCGGAACTCCGACATCGGAAGCTGCTGCCACGTGGCTGTCAGTGACCAGATTTTCTGCACAGCGTTCGAAGGTCCGCCAAAAGAGGGTTCAATAGACTGAGGTGTAAATGGATCAAGTGTCCGTGGATCGGAGTGGGTGACGCCGGCGGTTCGGTCGTGTTTGCCTGTCTGCCTGAGACGGCATTCATGGCCGCCAGGACTGACTCCGATCGTTTCTCGTCAATTTCTAGTGCTCACTAGGTAGTGCCGTTCAACATGCTGGCTGACAATAAAACATCAACGTCAGGGACTGGTAATGTGCCGCGCATGCGCGATCACTCTGCTGCCACGACGGCGGCCAGCACGCTGCGGACGTCTCTGCTCTGGTCCTCGTTGTTCCGCCGATACCTTGCGCCTCATTTGCCGCATGGCCCTTGCGTGACATCAGCTGCGCTGGCGCCCTATGCCGCTGCTCCTGTACAACGCAGGTGAGCGACCCGATCGCTCGTGCCAGGAGCTGCAGGAGTGCAGGGGCGGAAGCCTGCATCCTCACTTGCAAGGCATTGGGAGTCGTGAACCAGCTACATAGCATACTGCAGCGTCTTGCAAACAGCACGAGCATCAAAGCAGATTGAGGACGGGCAATGGGCAGACACAAAAAGGATCAATATGCAGTGAGGTCCTCACCTCACGGCGTGGCGGCCCGCAGCGGGCCGCTGCGCCGGCGGCGAGCGCGGCACGAACTTGCCGACGCTGCCGCCGCCGCTGGTTGCTGGGGGCGGCAATGACCCGCTCTGCCGCGCCGCTGCCACCGCGGCGGCCGCCAGTGGCGACGCCGCCGACCCGCTGCCAGGGCTCATCGCGGCCGCCTGGATTGCCGCCCGCTGTTGCTCGTCCTCCCACCTAGAGTGTGGATCCACTTGTTGATTCGATGTTTACACATCCTCTTGCAAGTTGCATCACCTAGTTTGACGTGCCAGCCTGCCTGCCGCAGGGGCGGCATGTGGGGTAGTGCCTGAGCGGGCAGGCCACTGCGTCAGAGCTCGATGTAGGGTGAACTCCATTGACTCACCAGTACTTGCTGCTGCCGCTGCCGCGCGCGGGAGATGATGAGCCCGGCTCCGAAGACCGCCGCGGCTTCCTGCTGCTGCTTCCGCCGCCGGCATTGTCCAGCAGCCGCAGTGGTGAGCGCGGTGTGAATTTCTTGCCGCCAGAGCTGCAGCAGAGGCAAGGGTATCGAATCAAAATGCTGTCCTGAGCAGACGCCCTCCGGCTTCTGGCGCCACGCCCGTGGTCAAGTGCGCAACACTGTTGCTGATGCAATCCGGCAAGCCAGCTGCCAGCCAGTAGCGGACTTGGAAAACAGCATTGCGGAATCACGTGAGGCAGACCTGAGCTGCGGGCGCGGCGCCGACGTTGCGCCATCTGCGGACTCCTGCAGCCCGATGCCGCCGCGCGCGGGGCTGGCCGGCACCGACCGCCGGCCGCCGCTCGCAGCAGAGCCCGGCCGCGAGGCGGCGCCGCTGGCGACGGAGGACTCTGGTGTTATGTGGCCGGAATCCCTCAGCCCTGCCGGGTCCTGGTGCTGCTGCGCGGGCGTCGCCGGCGTGCCGCCGCCTCCGCCGCGGGGTTCAGCCGCCGCGGGTTGTACCGACGCCGGCTGCTGTGCCGGTGGCGGCGCCGACGAGGCGGCTGCCGAGGCGCAGCTGGAAGCTGCCGCAGCCCCCTGCTGCGCGGCGGGAGCCGCGTCAGGTGGCGGCGGTCGCGGCTGCCGCTTGGCGGGCACCGGAGATGTGGCGGCGCGCTCCAGTGACGACTTTGGGGCCGCATCTGAGGGCAGCAAAGGTCAGGCGTCAGGCACTTGCAGCACGAGGTTGCACGCCCAACGAGTTTCTATGACACGGCCGGCAACCGGCACCGGCCTGCAAGCTGGAGCGTAGGCGAAGCTGCGCTGCAGGGTCAGCGACGAGACATGCACTGCTCTGCACGCTGCTGCCACTTAGACCTGCCAGCTTCCTCGTCGTTCATCTACATGCTCGCACCTCGCTGAGCCGCCGCCGCCGGGTCGTCAACCCGCTTGCCGCGCTGCGGAACGCTGCTGGCCAGCGGCGCGGGCGCCGACTTGCGCGTCAGCTCCGCCCGCTTGGCAGCGCGGGCGGTGTCCGCCTTTTCCCTTGCCTGCTTTGCCTGCGCATCCGATGCAGCAAGGGCAAATCAATGGCTGTTCTGAGCAATTGAGTCATCGACTTGCGCGTCAGCTGCGCCCGCTTGGCGGCACGGGCGGTGTCCGCCTCCTCCTGCGCCTGCTTCGCCTGTGCAGCCGACAAATTGGAGGTATTCAACACACTTCGCAAGAACCGGATGCCCTGATGCCTCACCGCCGGCTTCTTGCGTGGTGAGGGCGATGTGTGCAATCCAGTGCCGCATGCCTGCTTGAGTGCCCAATCAGCAGAGGAATGCCGGACTGTCTGTAGAGTCTGCACCTTGACGTTGGACAGCGCCCGGTCGGAGGAGTTGAGGAAGTCGCTGACGATGCGCAGCATGCATCATGCACAAAAGGGCGGATCAGACAGGCGAAACATTGTATGGAAGCCCACCCTGATGTTGGACAGCGCCCGGTCGAAGAGGTTGAGGAAGTCGCCAACGATGCGCAGCGTGCGGCAGGGGTCCATCGCATCAAAGCGCTCCCCAAAGTACTTGGCCGCACCCTGCAGTTCCTCCATCGTGCTGCCCATGTAGTTCTGCGGTGGAGGCCACGACAGTTGCGTCAAATCATCTTGGTGACGATGTCAATTCAAAGGCACCATCAAAGGCACCTCGACCGTGCTCTGCAGCGCCTTCACTCTCTTGCCCAGTCCTGCGGAAGACTTGCAGCATGCGAGCAGCTTGTTCAACAGTCGCACCTCCAGGTCCTTGAATTCGGGCTCGGCGGAGGAGTGAAAGGCGACCAGCCGGTTGCGCAGCGGCTTGTGCACCTCCGCCTCGTTGTCCGACAGGCCACCCGCTGCCAGAATCTCCGCATCGATGCGCGCCAACCCGGCGCCCAACTCTGCGATCTGCGTCTTGATGGACGGGATCTGCAAGCATGCAGAAGAAAACTTGGTTGGAGACAGGGGTTCGCGTAAATTAACACAGTCGATCTCCGCATCGAAGCGTGCCAGCCCGGCGCCCAGCCCCGCGATCTGTGTTTTGATCGACGGGATCTGCACAAAATAATCATAAAAACTTGTTGCGAGGTTGCACTAAATTCTGCGTAGCACCGCGTCAGTGCGCGGGGGCCCGGTGCCCAGCTCAGCGATCTGTGTCTTGATGGACGGAATCTGCACAAGGATGACCATTCGTAATTACGAATGGCAAGCTGCACGCATGATGTGTATCTCCGCGTTGATGCACGCCAGCCCGGCGCCCAGCTCCGCGACCTGCGTCTTGATGGACGGGATCTGCGCAGGCCCAGGCAGACACAAAGTTGGTGATGGCAAATCTGGCACGTGATGGATGTTCATCGCATCCATGTGCGCCCCGCCCAGTTTGCCAGCCAAGCAGCTGGTGTCTCCGCGCGGCTAGGTATCTGCGGCCAGCTGTGGGCGATCAGGCTACGGCCCTACCAGCAGCTTGGCGGCGGGGCGGATGGAGGCGAGCTGGGACGGCAGGTCGGCGATGGGCTCGTCGCCCTGCAGCAGCTTGTTGGTCACATACTCCAGCAGGCTGGTCTGCCGATCCGTCGTCTTGACGTCCGCCAGCCGCAGCAGCGTGTCCAGCTTGAAGGCTGTGTATTGGATTGAAGTTTGTCAGTGGCTGCTGCCAGTTAAAGAGACACATTCCTTTCATAATAGACATTGCCAGTCAGCCAGCCATGTCAGTGTGTTTTCAGCTTGAATGCTGCGTGGTACACATAATCGTAGAAGTTGTCCACATGAGGTGCAACATGCAATGGGAGAGGCCGTGTTTGACCTGACCAGACCATCGTGCCTGGCAATGCCCAACAGCTGCTCCCACTGCATAGACGGCAGCGCGAGTTGTGCATGTGCTCAAGAACCCCGTGCAAATTATAGCAACGTGTGAATGCGCGATTGGATGACGACCTCAAAGGTTGCCGAACGCACCAAAGGCGGAGCCGCGGTGGGTGCCGGCGTTGAGCTCGTTGCCGGTGTCCCTGATCTCGTGCAGCAGCACCAGCCACGCGACGCTGCCGCGCAGCTGCCCACACGCCGCGTGCAGCTGCTGCAGCTGGCCCCGCGCCTGCACATCAGGGGGAGAGGCACTTCTTCAACACTGGTTACGGACTCTTGAGACGTTGCTATGGTGTGCAGCGTTTTGCGCAGGCCGGGAACCTTCGACCTCGGACTCGCCTGTGCCAGTGCCAGCAGTCTGCACAGTACATGCCGGCACACGTGTGGAGCACAGCTGTTCTGTCATGCAGCGCAAGGCAGACAAGTTGATGCTTACGATAGTCCATGACTGCAAAAACGAAGAAAGGACTTGCCCGCTCGGCGGCGGCGGCGAAGGTGCGGGAGAATATGCAGCAGGAGATGCGCTCGCGCAGGCGCGGGATGTCTCGCACCGCCAGGAAGTACTGCTCCACCGCGCCTAGCAGCTGCGGGTCTGAGACGCCCTTGTGCTGCGGGTGCTGGCCCTGTCGTTTCAAATTGAGTATCAGTCAGGCAGCAGGCAGGCGGCAGTGGCGCAGCCGGAGGTCTTATGCCCTTGTGCAGCGAGTGCTCGCCCTTCGCAGTTGGGTTCGAACCACTTGGTATTTGGCGCCGTGCAGGTATTGCCTTGAGGCCGCACCCTGCTGCAGAGGCAGGCTGCCGGGCAGGCTCGGCTGGCGGGCGCAGGCGGCTGACAGAGCTGCTCAGATGCATATCAGCCTCCCCGTACTTCTAGCAGGCAAAGCGCACAGATGGCCGAGACACACTTGTAGCGAGACACACTATGTCATTGCTGTCGTTTCTGACTATGACAAGAACCATAAATACCTGCAGGTAGATCGCCGAGCCCTTGAGTTCCTGGTCTTCGGGCACAGCATGCCCCGGAGATCAAGAGAAAGCCGTAGATTTTGAAGCTGAGTCCCTTATCATGCACTTGGTAATCAGTATGCTACCTGCAGGTACAGCGCCAGGTCCTTGAGCTCCTGGTCCTCGGGCACTGCGTGGCCCAGCGCCGCCAGCTGCTCCACGCTCAGTACGCCGTCGTCCATCGCCAGCAGCGCCTCCTGCGCGGCACGAGTGACATCTATGTGAGAGGCATGAGCAAAAGCGCAAACTGCGTGGCCCAAAGCCGCCAGCTGCTCCACGCTCAGCATGCTGTCGTCCATCGCCAGCAGCGCCTCCTGCGGAAGGAAAAAGAAAGGATATCTCACCTCACCAGCATTCCACAACGATGAACGGGAAGTGCTGGAGGTTGTGCCCTTGCACACAATCTGACGCCGAGAAGGGTTTATTGCCCATCAACAAGCTGCGAAAAGCAGAGGCGGACCCGGATGGCGGCGTCGTTGCGGTCCTTCCGGATGGAGCCCAGCTCGATGTTGAGGTTGTGCGCGCGGCGCTGCTCGATGAGCGTGATCCTGGCCGCCTTGGCCGCCGCCAGCTTGCGCCCGACAGGCAGCTCCAGCTGCTGAAAGTCCAGCTCCAGGTCCTCCTTCCGCACCGCCCGCTTGCCGGGGCGCGCCTGCAGAGTTACCGTCACGCAATTTGGAAAAAACATGAAGGAAAGTTGCTGCTGGAAGTCCACTCCAGGTCCTCTTTGCGCACCGCCCGCTTCCCGGCCGCGCCTGCAGAAACACAGTCGCAAAGTGAAAACTTGACCCAAAACATATGTTCAATGTCTTGTCGCCTTGGCCGCCGCCAGCTTGCGCCCGACGGGCAGCTCCAGCTGCTCATAGTCCAGCTCCAGGTCCTCCTTGTGCACCGCCCGCTTCCCCGGCCGCGCCTGCAAACGAGAAACTGAAGTTGCGCCGAGTCAGATTTCCCGAAACTGACGAGATGGAAGCGGCAGTTCCAGCTGCTGGAAGTCCAGATCCGGGTCCTCCTTGCGCACCGCGCGCTTGCCAGGGCGCGCCTGTATGAAATTGTACGGGATTAGGTGTGCAAGCTAGGATGGGCAGCTCCAGCTGCTGGAAGCTTAGCTCCAGATCTGCTTTGCGCACTGCGCGCTTGCCCGGCTGCGCCTTTTGTCAATCAACGAGTGCACGGTCCAGCAATGAAACGATTGAACAATGCTGAAAGGTCAGCTCCAGGACCTTCTTTCACCGCGTGCTACTTCGGTCGCACCTTGACAATAGAGCAAGTAAACAGAACTATGATCAACTGCTGGAAGTGTCATCTCCAGGGTTTTCCGGGTCCTCGTTGCGCACGGTCAGCTCGGATCATGCCTGATACATGCCAAGAACCAATTGTCGTGGCAAAGACGAACGTTCACGTTTGTGTGTGGAGCTGCACACCTTGGCCCACACGCTGTTGGGATCCACCGCCGACTCCGGGATCTTCTCCCAGTGCAGGTTCTTTAGCTTCTTGCGCTGCGTCGTGGTCACCTGCACCGCCTGCAGTCAGACAGCGGACACCATTCATCGCCAAGTGCTTTGCGACTCACTGAAGCTGCCTCAGTATGGCATGGCATGACAGAGAGCATGACAGAACTGGATCGCTAGTGCAATCACATAGTGTGCAGAGAGCACATGAGCGCACCTGCGTGCCCGCCGGTGGCGTGGCCTTGCCGGGCGTGCCCTTCTTGCCTGCGACACGGCACAGCAGCCACGGTCGCCAATCGAAAGTAATTCGTGCAGTAGCTGCTGCACTTTCGCAGATGTTGGCCACTTTGGCAGCGATGATGTAAGCCCGGAGACGTTGCTCAGAGGTGCTGCGGCTACAGGAGCAAGGACGCGACAAAAGCGCATGCCACAGCATTTAGATGTCCCTACTGACGCACCCAGCTTGCCCTTGGGCGGTGGTGGGGGCGGCGGCGGCGGCCCGCTACCCGGCTTCCTGGGGGGCGGCGGCGGCGGCGGCGGCGCCTTTGCGCCTCCCGGCTTAGGCGGCGGAGGCGGGGGCGGCGGTGGCGCCTTCGCCCCCGGCTTCGGCGGCGGGGGAGGCGGCGGCAGCGGCGCCTTTGTGGCCGACTTCGGCTTGGGTGGCGGAGGGGGCGGCGGCGGGGGCGCCTTTGGCGCCGGCTTGGCAGGTGCCGCCGGCGCGCCTGCGGGCTTGGGCGGCGGTGGTGGTGGCGGCGGCGGCGGTGCCATCTTTGGCTTGGGCACGGTCGGCTGCTTCGCCGCTTCTGCCACCGCCGTCGCCTTCTGCAGCAGCGATGGGTCGGACTGCGCCGCGCGGACCTCCTCTGCGCTCGGCGCGACCGACGCCAGGAAGCGCGCTAATCGCAGCGGAGCGTCCGCGTCCAGCGAGGGCCGCCGCTCCGCACTGTGCTTTGCATCGCCGGCAGCGCCGGCAGTCGCCGGCACGATCGCCTCACCGAGCGCAAGCAGCCGGTCCAAGGCGATGCCCTGGGGCAGCAGGAACATACCATCGGCGAATACGCCGTCCTCGCCGGACGGCAGCGGCGTCAGCGCCGCAGGCGACGGCGCCGCTGAGCCGCCCTGGGAGCCGCCGGGCAGCTGCAGCGGCGCGACGGCGGGCCCGCTGCCGATGCCGGGCTGGCCCGCGGGCCAGGTGGCGTCGTGGGCCCCTGCCGTGGCCGGCGACGTGGGCTGCCGCTGCTGAGGGTGCTGCTCAGCGGTCGCCGCCGCATCCGGCACGGGGCTGTGCTGCTGCAGTGACGCAGAGGCTGCGGCGGCGGGCGCCACGGCGACCTCGCCTGCGTGTGCGTCCAAGGCAGCTGGGACCTCCGGCGCCGGGCCTACAGCTGATTGCTCAGCCGCGGAGGCGGCTGCCTGTCGCTGCGCTGCTTTGGCTGCGGCAGCGCGCGCCGCCGACGCAGCTATGCCGCTGGCTGCGGCGCCCGGCCTTGCAGCCGCTGTGCTGCCGCCGGTGTTGCCCCCGCCGGAAGCTTCGGCAGCGGTCTTAGCGCTGGCGGCCGCCAGGGCAGAGCCCAGCGCTGCGGTGGTCGACCCAAAGACGTCACCGCTGCCGCCGCCGCTGCCACCCTCTGTGGCATCTGTGCCTCCAGCCGCGGTTCCTCCCGAGGTGGTCCCGGGCGCCGACGAGGTGTCCACAGCGCCGGTGGCCTGCCTCAATCGCTCCAGCAGAGCAGCGGCGTCGGCAGACGGGGCTGGCGCGCCGTGCGCCGCGAGCGCCGCCGCCAGCTTCTCGCCAAAGCCGGGCGGCAGGTGCGCGGCAACTGGTGGCGCGCAGCCCTTGCTGCTGCCGCCGCCGCCGCCGCCGCCGCTGCCGCGGTGGCCATGCCGCTGACCGCCACGCGGCCGCTGCGCTGAGGCGCCACTGCCTGCAAGGTGATAATCTGGTCGTAGACAGGTACAGTCACTAAGTGGGTATTGAAGAGAATCCTGCGGAAACGTGGTGGCTCCAGTTCGTCGTTGATTCTGGGTACAGCAATCAACGGACCGAGACATGCCAAAGGAGAGACATACCGGGAGCGCCGGCAGTAGAGGGGCTGCTGGCGGCGGTGCCATTGTGGCCCCGCCGCCCGGGGCTGACGCCGGTGGACACATGCGAGCGGCTGCTGATGCTGCTGGCGGCGCCAGTAGATCGCTGCGGCGACGCTCCCGCCGGGGCCAAGGCGGCGGACTTGCCGTGCAGCGGGCCCCGCTGCCGCGCCGGCGCCTGCTGTGCAGCACCTGCGGCCTTGCTGGGTGAGTTGCTTGGCGTGCCTCTGTGAGGCGCTGCCAGACTGCCACTGCCGCTGTGCCCTGCAGCTGCGGATGCGGCTGGCTGGTAGGGAGGCAAGCCGAGCCCTGGCAGGACAGGCCCTGCAGCGGTTATTGCTGTGACGCCGGCGCTGCCGCCTGCGGCGTCCGCCGGTGCTGCCTGGGTACTGCGGGCGGCTCCGGCAGTGGCGGACGCCCCACTGGGGGGTCGGTCTGCCTGTGCTGCGGCGCCGGCTGCGCCAGCCCCCGGGCCCGGGCTGGCACCGACCACGCCTGTGGCGCCGTCGCCGCCGCCGCCGTGGCGGGCACTGCCCGGAAGCTGTGCCCCGACCGCTGCGCCGCCAGCGCCGCCGGCGCCGTCTGCGCCGCCGCTGCCAGGACCGACTCTGCCGGCCAGCAGCGAGGCCACGGCTGCGGCTTGCGCCGCCGACATGGCCGGGCCGGCGGCCGCGCCGCCCGATTCCGAGAGGGACCGCGTGCTGGCGGCGTCGGTAGCGGCTTGCGAGACCGCAGAGGCCCAGGAGCCGTCGTCGCTGCCGGCCTGCATGCAAGTCGAGGGCGGCTGACGGATTGACAGACGCCGCTTGAGAAGAAGATCGACCTTCATGACTGCGTCACAGCAGCGTCTGTGTGGCCGTTCTATAAGAGAAGCTCCCCCACAGCTGCTCCTGAATGTGTAGGTCGAGATGTGCAGGCTGCTGTAGTTGCATTCTCCCGGCCTGATGACTTGAGGCAAAGCAGGCAGTCGGGATTGAGGGAAAACCCTCGCCTCGGATCCATCGATGTGGATGCGGTGCGCTGACAGGCCGGCCGGGCTGCTGAGGCCCAGCGCCGCGTGCGTCGGCGGCTGCCGCTGGTGCCCTGCAGGGTCGTTGACTGCGGCAAAGCCGACGGCGCCGCCAATCGCCGCGCTGCCCGCGGCGCCAGGCGCCGTGCCGCGGGCGGGCGAGGGGGCGGCGCTGTGCCGGCCCGCCAAGCTCAACGCGCCGCGGCTAAGGCTGCTTTCAGCGCCGGCACCGCTGCCAGCGACGCTACCGCTGTTGGTCGCGCCGCTGTGGGCAAACGACGGGTGACGTGATGACTGAGGCGAGCCGATGCCGTGCAGCCACGACTCGACGTGGCTGCGGGCGTCGCGGCTGGAGGGTTGGCCGCCGGTGGAGACGTCAGTGGAAACGTCGCCATCGCCGCCGTCGGACGCCGAGCTGCTGCTTTCGCGCTGCGGCGCAAAGCTGCCGAGGCCGCCGGCGCGCCTGCCGCCGCAGCCGGCGCGGATTCTGCGGCGCGGCAGGCTGCCCGCTTCAACGGAGGCTGCTGCCGCTGCATCACCGGCTGCGACGCTGCCTGTGGTGCGGCCTGGGAGGACCGCTGCCGGGTTCCACTTCAGACCTCGCTTGCCGCGCGGCGCGCTGGCAGCAGCCGTGGCGTCACCAGCATTGCCGCTCCTTCCGCTGCTGTCATGCGTGCTGCCGCTGCCCGGCCGGGAGCCGCCTGCCGCGCTGCCGCTGCCGCCGACGACGGGGATCTTTTCCGGCGAACCGCGAGTACTGCGCGGATTCCAGGAGGCGCCCAAAGACGACCTGCGCCGGCCGCCAGCAGCTGGCAGCTGGTACCGCATGTCATCACTGCCGGCTTCTGTGTCAGAGCCGTCGAGCCGGCTGCCAAGACCGCCGCCGGCGCCTCCGCCACCGTCATTGCTGCCAGGCATGACGCCGGCCGCGGTAGCTGCCTCGGCATTGCCGGGCCGCCAGCCCGAGCCAGGCCGAAGAGTGCTGCTGCGGCGGCCGTAGAAAGCAGCACTGGCCGCTGCTTCCTCATTAGACTGCAAGCCTGCGTCCTGCTCACCGTCCGGCTCTGACGTGGGTTCTGCGCTGTCAGCGGCGCGCCAGGCGTCGCTAAAGGACAGCAGGCCGGCAGTGCCGCCGGCAAGGTTGGCGCCGCCAGTGGCCCCTGTGCCGTGCTGCCGCTGCCCGCCGGAACGCTGGCGGTGTGGCGCCTGAATGCCGTGTCGAGCTGTGACAGCAGCAGCAGCTCCGGCGGCGACGTCGCCGATGCCGCCTGAAGTAGCGGCACCGCCCTGCCGACCGCCGCCTGCTGCAAACTCCGACCCAAAAGCGGGACCACTTGCGCCAGACGTGGTCATTGCATCGCCGCTGATGCTGCTGGCGCGGCTGCTAGTAGTGCCGCTGGCTGAGCTGCTGCCACCGCCGTGCTCGCTGCTGCCGGCAGAGCAGTTCGTTACGGCATCGGCCAGCGCGGCGGCGGCGGCGCCGCCGTGTGACGCCGGCTGCCCGCTGGCCGCCCGCTGCAGCGAGCCCGCCGCCAGCAGCGACGCGTCCTCGTCTCCCAAAGCAAAGGTGCCCGCTGCGCCACTGGTTGACCTGCCAGCTGTGGCGCCGCCGGCAGAGCCGTGTGCGGTGCCGGCAGAGCCATGCGCGGTCGCGTCGGCAGTGTGGCGGCGACTGGTTGCGGCGGGCAGCCCGAGATCCGCTTCCGCCAGTGCCGCATCGAAGATGTCGCCTGCAGCAGGTCGCAACAGCAACTGGGCTCGCAACCCACATGGGGAATCTGAGGTGCATGTAGTGCAGAATATTCTGGCTACATGCTGTGGGGGATTTTCCCCTCTACATTTGCACCGGTCAAGTGCAATGATGTGAAGGTTGTGCCGTGCTGGGTTGGATGCGGCACAGCAACTGACAAGGCCAGGCATGGTTGTCAGCAACCACGATGCACAGTGCAGTTTTAATGCGCCATGTTTTGGGGAAACTGCAGACCTGAGCTGCGGACGCTGTCCTGGTAGCGGCCACTGTGCCGTGCACCGAGCCGCGGAGAATGGCCCGCAGCGGCGTCCGCTGCTGCACGCCGGTCCCTGCAATTGATGCGATGATGAGCAGTCAGCATCCACCTTGCACTGCGGACGACTGCACTGCGGACGATTGCACTGCGGACGATTGTATTAGCAAACCTGGCAGAAGGGTCGGCTTGTGTTTGCCATGGTCCCAGGTCTTGCACAGTCAAGGAAGTCATAAACATTGCATGAACCGCTGCATTGAGCTAAGGCAGAGGTGGCAGCATATCCTCACCCGCTCTGAAGGTGGGACGCCAGCAAGGCCGCGACCGCGGCAGACTGCATGCCCACGTCGCGACGGAGCGGCACCGCAGCCGTTGACGCCGTGTCAACGGAGCTGTACAGCTCGGATCCCGGCGCCAGGTCCGCAGAATCCCAACTGGGCTGCCGGATGGGGCCGTCGCCAGAGCCGGCGGCGGCGCTGCGCCTGCCGCAGACGCCTCCAGGGAAGCCGCCGGCCGCCGCGTCGAGCCGCGCAAAGTCGAGCGGCGACCGCGGCAGCTCCAGGGTGGTGCCTCCGTAGCCGCCGCCGCCACCAGAGCCGCCGTCATGGCCAGTGCCCATCCCGGAGCCGCTGTAGCCGCCGCCGTGGCCGCCGCCACCGCCAGGGTCAGCGGTGTTGCGGGCGCCACCATAGCTGCCGGAGCCGCAGCGGCCATTGGCCAGGCCGCTGCCGAGACTGCCGCTGGCGCCAGCGTCACGGCCGGCGTCGGCAGTCTCGTCCCAGTCGGCAAAGCCCGAGTACTGCCGGCTGGCTGTGCGCCTGGCGGTGTAGCTCTGCCCGCTGCCGCCGCCGCCGCCGCCGCCGTAAGATGTCTCCAGCTCCTCGGCGGGAATCTCGGCTGCGCGCTTGTTGGAGCGTGGCGCACGCGGCGAGCCGCCATATCGAGAGGTGACCTGCTGGCAACGGAAGGCGTCCAAGCTCAGCTGTGCTGGATGGACCAAGAGGTGGCGGGCAGGGTCGAGACTGCAAGGCAAGCTTGCTGGTACATCAGGATTGCATCGTGACTGATGTGCCAGACATTCGTATTCGCCCAAACAAGGGCACCTGGTGCCTTGGAGTGGTGGCTCCAGAGCGCGTGCCGCCGCCGCCGCTGTCGCGCACGCGCCACCGCGTGGGCTGCCACTCCGGTCGCTGCGGCAGGTCCTTGGCCGGGTACATCGACGAGGCGCCAGTGCCTGTATGACGTGACACAGGCAGCGACATCGAGATAACACACAACCTTGATACCCCCAACTTGATACAGGCATCCAGCTCGCGGACAGATGTCAAACCACCATTGTGGCCAGCATGCGAAACACATAATCCTGGAAACGGAAAGATGAAATGACATTGTTGCTTCAGGCGCGGGCTTGCCTGGCGGCCGCCACGGCGGCAGGCTCTCGCTGGGCGTGCCGGCGGCGCCGGCCCGCCGCGCTGCGTCTGCCCGCAGGATCGTCGGCGTCGTGTTCTTCTCCGGCTCGCCTGGGGACAGGATGGTGGGCAGCCCGCCGGCGGTGGCGCGCCGCGGCCGCCGAGCAGCAGACACCGGGGACGCCTGAAAAGATATACAATCACATAGTATCAACACCATATCAACTCAATCATATCTAATAGATGATTCGTAGAAAATCCACTGCAATTAATGCTTGCCAAACAAGGTTGTGCCCGAGTTGCTGTATTATATGCTAGTGGATGGTGTGGTGCTGCGCCTACCGGCTCTGAATTGCACTGCGGGCGGCCCGGCATGGCATCCACGGTCCAGCGGCGTCCGGCAACGCGCGCGTCCGGGATGCTGTCCATGTCGACTGCGGGTGTGAGGAAAGCAAGTGAATCAGTGCATAGCAGCACGGGTAACACGAGATGGGGACTGTTGCCAGCGTCCGGGTGGCGTCACGTTCAGCGGCAGCTGTGCTTACATTTCACAAGCAGCGCGTCTGGAAACCCTGCCTGAACATTTCGCGGACACACACACATCCTAAGGAACACCACAGCTAAACGTTTTGCTCTATTCACGTGCGAGCTGCAAACGATGTGGTTGGGAAAACGCGCCGCAGGGCAGCATGTGCGCGGTGCATCCCAAAACACCCGGAGGTTTTGCAGCATTGCTGGCACTCGGCCGGCAAGGGCAGACAGTGCCAGGGGCTTGGCGCCGGCACTTGCTTGCAGTCGCCTCTGCCGAAGCGCAGATGCTGCAAAAGCACAGCCCCCAGCTCGGCCGCGCCAGGGCAGGTCGACTCTGCCGCTGCCGCTTCATGAGGAACCCAGCATGCGAGTCAGGCTGGCGGATGGCGGCTCACCCGAGGAGCCAGAGCGGCGGAGGCGCGGCGTTGCGCCCGGCGGCGCCCCCACGCCGGTGCGGCTGCGTCGCAGCGCACTGCCCGCGCCGCTGGCGCTGAGCCGGGCCGCTCCCGAGTCAGAGGCACGTGGCTTCACCCCCACCTGCAACTGTCACATAAAACCTCAGAGTACAGGATGCTATAGACAGATCGGCTTCTCCTTCCCCAGATGCTTCAAAGAGGCCGGCCCCTCCTCCCAGCACCTCTAGACACATGTAGAGCGCTGAGGGCACATGCGGAACGCGTTGCAGCACTCTGTTGAGCCGGTTATAAGATCATCTCGCTGTCCCGGCGTGCACCTGGCTGCTGTGGCTGCGCAGCAGTTCCTGCAGGTGAGCGAGGCTGTTGGACTCGTCGGCCTTGGCCCTGCTGCGCGCCGCCGGCGCCGGCAGTGCGGGCGTCCACCGTGCAGAGCCGAGCCGTGATGAACCCTGCACCGGCACCAGGTGTCAACCCGTCGTGGTAGAACAACAGCAACTTCATATCCTAAGACGTTTTGACCATAGGGCTGCTGATGGATGGCAGCAGAGGATACGCACCGCCCTGCAGATGGCATCCGACCCAGCAGGTTGGCTGCAATTTACAGCCGTAAGTGCACCCCCCTGCTGAGTGCAGAACGTGCCACCATGCCGCAAAAGTAACATATAAACGACAAAGCTTTACGAGGCATGTCTCACAAGCTACCCACATGCTTGGCAGACGGCTGCGGGGACATCTCCAGCAGCTCCGCCGCGATGCCACGGTCGGCCGGCCAGATGAGGTCGCAGTGGGTCATCAGAAAGCGCATCGCGTCCGGCGCCGCCGCCGCGTTGGGCACGTTCCGCACGGCCTGCTGCCGCTGCGCCGCCGGCCGCAGCAGTGCTGCCGCCAGCACCGATGCGATCCAGTCCTCCACCTCCGGGCCGCCGGCGTCGGCGAAGCGCACCGCCACGGATATCAGCCGCCGCAGCGTGCCTGCAGAAGAATTGTTTGCGTGTCAGAATTTCACTATATACGTCAGCAGCGCCGCCGCCAGCACCCACGCAAGCCAGTCCTCCACCTCTGGGCCGCCAGCGTCGGCAAAGCGCACCGCCACGGATATCAGCCGCCGCAGCGTGCCTGCAGAGAAGGGCAGCCAAACAGAAATCGGATCATTACAGTGCCGCGGGCAGCACACTGCCGTGCTCAACCCCGGTGCTTACAACTTGTAGGCACTGCACCTTGACCGCTATATGCATGCCACTTGGAGAAAGTTGGCAGAAAAGAGATGAAGATGTGAAGCAAACGAAGGAGCTGGCCATGGCCTAAGCATGGCACATTGCACACCTTGGCGCTCAGGGGGCACGCGCTCCATGGCGTGCGGCATAATGTAGAAGGTGGTGACGACCGCACAAAGAGCTTTGCACCGCAGCAATGTAAAAGCAACCTGTCAAACTCCGCACCTTGGCGCGCGGGGGGCACGCGCTCCATGACAAGGGTCATGATGTAGGAGGTGGTGATGCGGTCCTCCACGGTGGCCTGCGCCTGCGCGGCACGCGCGGCGCGACACACGTCCTTGAAGTTCTTTGGCTGCGCCAGCTGCAGCACGTCGTCCTTCTCCGCCGCGGCAAGCGCTGCCGCAAACACCGCGTGCACCCCCGCCGCCACCAGGCCTGCGCAGGAAGGACAGGACATGATTTTCGCTGGAGTGTGACGAGTCAAGTTGCTGGGGCTGCGGCCTCATGTGGCAAGAATGCTCTCGGAAAGACGGATTTAAGTCCCAGCACAGCCCAGCAGACTGTCAAGCAGGTGCCACATTGTCAGGCATGTACCGCCATGCCAGCCGCCCATGGGGAGGCTGCGCACGGGGACTAACCTGCATGGTCGCGCGTGGCCAGGCTGCGGAACGCCTGCTGCACCCGTTCCGCCTCCACGCCCCCCGGCGCGCTCAGGTCCGCTGCGTGGAGCAGTGTGACTGATGCGTCAGACCGACGCCGTGATTCAACAGCGACACAGCTCGCAGGCGACTAGTGACGGGCCCGCGTCAGCAATGCATCAAGAACACAGTGTAGCGCTGCAAGATAAAGTCAGACGAAGGCCAGGTGTTAAACTTGACGCGCCTGTCTCAAGAAAGTCAAGGGCCGTGGTGAGCAGGGCGTGGCCCCCCTGCTGCGCCGACTGCGCTGCTGCTGCAAAAGCGCCTGCATCATAGCGCAGCTGGAACACCTGGTGCAGCTCCGAAACCAGGGAGCCAACCAGGCTCCCGCGAGCCATCCGACGTCAGTTCGCTGCCTGAACTCGAGCGAGAAAAGGACTTGCTGCGCCAAGCTGTGCAAGCGAACGCTGGCTCAGCTCCGTGACGAAAGATCAAGAGCCTTGCGGAGCTTGTTCAGCTCGGCAGAAGGACTCTCAAAAGACGTGCAGCTGCTGACATCACGCAGGCGTGCAGGACAGTGGCAAGCGCCTCGAAGCGGGCAGCGGGTGCTTCAAGCGATACTTTGCTAAACCTGAGCACTTCCGTATTGAAGCCCCGCAACCACAAAGCATTATGCTGCACGGCCTTTTGCTCTGCGACAGACAAGTTCATGCAAGCTAGTCATACCTGACCTAATGGCACCTAGTCTTCACCGCACACACATGCTCGTCGGTGGCGCAGATGCACACTATGCAATTTACAGGTCCTGGAAGATCACTCGAGTGTGCGGCGTCAGACTGAGTCGAGCACGCGGGACCTTTTGTTGATGGTGATCAGACTTCGGATTGGCCACCTGGTAGTGTGTATTCCGTTCACTTTGCGCAGCTGCCTATGCCTCAGCATCACAACTGCCATTGTCGGCTGGCAGCTTGCCATCTGGACTCGTTGTGCCGCTTTCGACGACAATGATTTGCACTCCATTGCCAGTGCACTTCACACCTGAGGCCTAAAGCTTCTGTTTCCCTCGTGTGGCGATCGATGCAGCCTGAGGCTGTGCTATGAAAGCTTTATCAGCGTTGCTGCTGCTGCTGACGGTCGGAGCGGCCGTCAGCGAGGATCCTGCTGACGGATGTGGTCCCAGGCTACAACAACCCGGCTGCCCACAGGTACGGCCGAAGCAAAATGTATAGTGCTGTGCGGTGGAGGCGTCGGTGTGGAAGCTGATTTGACCATCGCGAGGCCAGCATGCCGCTGTGGTACAGCTTGCTCTAAGCGGGCCTATGCAGTGCGATCGCCGCCGCAACTGCATGTGCTTCATAGTTGCTGCATACGGAGTTGTACGCAGCCAAGTGTCAAGTATATGCAGAGGTGTCACTCTGAACGGTCTCAGGCGCACTCGGTGGTGCAGCAATGTGCCAGCGACAGCGGCGTGGCGGGCGTCAGCGATGCAGGCAGTGGTGGCGCGGCCAGCTGCAGCGTTCCGGCGCCGCAGCAGGACGGCGAACCTGGCGGGGAGCACAGCGCAGCAGCAGACGAGGCGCGATACATCGTGCGCTTCCGGCAGTACCGCATGGCAGCAGATCACCGCACCACAGTCACGGCAGCCCTGCAGAGCCTGGCGGCGGCGGCACCGAGGCAGTCCACTGACAGCTGCGCAGCGGCGGAGCCCGATCAGCAGCCCTGGCGGTGGATTACGCGGCACAACAAAGCGGCGGCGCACCCCACAGATTTTGGGCTGCTTGCCGTCAAGCCCTCGGTGGCGGATGCGCTGAAGGTGAGAGGCGCGACACATCGCATTGCATTGCTTGCGCGTCATAATGTGTGTAACATGTTCTTCATCGAGCAAGCTCCTGCATTTTGGTACACAGATTGAGAGTCTGCACATTACGATTTCCCTTGCGCTTGACCTCGTAGAGCTTGTGCATCTTCCGCTGTCCCATTGGCATCGAAGACGATCATCTTTCGACCAGATGCAGGAGCATTTGTGCATGCACCCGCAGGCGTGTCTGCTGGCGGAGGCCGGGGTGAAGGATGTGCACCCGGACCGGCAGCTGACGCGGTCGCTGGTGTCGGAGCAGCCCGCAGACGCCCCGCTAGGCACCGGCAGCCTGCACCATGATGCCGCAGACGGCATCGTCCGGAAACGGCCTGGCAGGTCGGTGGCAGCAGTGCCTGATTTCTATTAGAAATCATGGCTGCGGCACTGGACCCGGCTTGGAAAGGGCAGGTGTTCCTTGCACAGCGCCATGCGTGCCCGGCTTCATTGTCGTGGCCCCCTTGTGAATGCTGCGCGGATCATCTGCCGATGCATCTCTCCTGCGCCATGCGCTTGTAACTTTTAGACGCATTTTGAATGAGATTGCGTGGCATGCAGGCTGCAGACGCGGCCAACGCAGGGGCTGAACGAGTCGGAGGCGCCCGCGTTCAGCGCCGTGGAGCGGCGGAGGCTGCTCGGCAGCCGCTCAACAGTCACGGTGCATGCTTGCTCAATCTTGAAATGGGAACAACCTGGCACATTGCCATATGGAGATGGATGATGGCACTGTTGGAGTAGAGCATGTGCGCGGCGAAATGGTGGGTTGTTTTCCTTCATCTCTATGACACCAAGCGGACATATAAGTATTGCTAATTGGTTTGCAGGGGGCGTTCCATGCAGAGCAGCTGTGGGAGGCGGGCTTCAAGGGCGCGGGCGTCAAGATGGGCGTCTTTGACACCGGCATCCGGCTGGACCACCCGCATGTGAAGAACATCAGGTGCTGTTTCTGCTTTGTAGCTCATCGGAAGCTCGGCTTATTGAGATGTGCTGCGCATACGAGTGTCTGCACATGGACCTGGCTGAAGGTTGTGCAGCTGCGATGAATGTGAGCAGCATCTGTCTGGCACCTTGCCAAGGTCGGAGCTTGTCGGCTGGCCTCATGTGTATCAAAGCATAACATGTCAAGCCACACGTGAACCATTCGTGTGCGGCGACAGGGGGCGCTCCAACTGGACGCACGAGCCGACGCTAGAGGACAGGCTGGGGCATGGCACCAATTGATGGCATTAGTCGGCCAGGAAGAAACGCTATGGTTTCTGACATATTGCCTGCGTCGGCAGGGAGCGCTCCAACTGGACGCACGAGCCAACGCTGGAGGACGGGCTGGGCCACGGCACCTTTGTCGCCGGGGTCATCGCCTCCGGTGACGCCGACTGCCCCGGCTTCGCGCCAGAGGTGGAGCTGTACACCTTTCGCGTGTTCACCAACGACCAGGCGAGTGCAACTGCAGTGTTTGTGTGTGAAACAGAGTTAACGCGATTCATTCGCATGTTCACCCATCGCTGTGCGGGCAGATGTTGCTGCTGCAGCATTGGGCTTGAGTCCAGGGTCTAGACCTTTGGACTGGCAAACATGTGCGTGTGTTCACCAATGGTGGGTGCTGCAGCAAGACAGCCGCCAGTATTTGAGGAGTCCGGAAAACACCCGGAGACTCAGGGATCTGGGGATTGGCAGGGAGAATGAGTGAACGAGGGGAGAGCCCGTCGCAGAGCAGTTGGGAGGCGCATTGCTGGACAATGCTTGCACTCTTTCTGTCCTCTACTGGCTGCTAGCTGCACACAGCACACCTTGCACACAGCACGCTGAGCTGTGTCCTGCAGGTGAGCTACACGAGCTGGTTCCTGGACGCCTTCAACTACGCCATCGCCTCCGGCATGAACGTCGTCAACCTCTCCATCGGCGGCCCCGACTACCTGGACCAGCCCTTCGTCGAGAAGGTGCCTGTTTGTTGCTGCTCGAAATCGGAACCAGACTCTCCAGCCGCATCTTGGCTGCCGATGAATGCATGTCAGGTAGCCTTGGTGGGAGTGTCGGCAGATGGCAGCAAGAGTCTTTTGCAAAAGGTGCATACTGCTTCGAGGCTCGGAACTGCTATCTGTTGGGCAGGTGGGAGATCACCATGAACGGCTATATCATGGTGTCGGCCATCGGCAATGACGGACCACTATGTGGCACGTTAAAATTCAGACTCTCAGTCTAATGACCTGACTGCAGGTGTGGGAGATCACCAGCAACGGCATCATTATGGTATCGGCCATCGGCAACGACGGGCCGCTGTACGGCACGCTCAACAACCCGGCGGACCAGAATGACGTCATCGGTATTGGCGGCATCGACTTCCAGGACAAGTGCGCTTGCGCCAGCTGATGCCGCGCCTTTCATGCTTGGCTGCTTCCCACTCTTGTGCAAACACTGACTGAGCATGTCAAAACACCGGCGCACAAAAGCGATGTCAGCGACATTGATGGCATTGGCGGCACGGACAAGTGCGAGTTCAATGCCACATGACCTGTGCATAATTAATTCGACGTTCGGCTTCCCTTTGAGACAGGGGTGCAGCCCATGAAGAGATCAGAATCAGCAATGAAGCCTTCATCAGAGAGTGCTGCCAGCTGGTGTGATGTAGAGTTCTGGGTTGCTCTAGTGCTGCCAGGTGATGTGCCTTAGAGGTCTGGTCATGCTGCCAATGCGTCAGACTTCGTACCTTGCGAGACATCGCCACGCCCGGAGCTTGCATTAGCTCCTTGGTGATGACGCCTCGTGATGCGCTCGTAAGTGCGACCCGTTGGCAAAGCGACACGAAGCAGAGGCGCAATAGGTTCTCCATTTCATGCATCGCATCCTCGATTTACAACCGAACCTGATTCCTCCACATGCAGCATCGCGGGCTTCTCGTCTCGCGGCATGTCCACTTGGGAGATTCCATTCGGCAGCGGTCGCTCCAAGGTGGGGTCAAGCACTGCCGACAATCACATCGTGTCTGTGCCTGTCTCTACATTTGTACGCCCTATCCTTAAAGCTGGGCTTGTGACACACACGTTTCCTGACATGTACGTCGTACCAAGGGGCACGCATTGCACCTCCATGCGATGTACTTCGACAGCGGTGTGGCAGGCAGCGCAGCGCATGGATTAATGCTGGAGAGCTGGTTGCACGCGTGATCCAACGCGGGATCACGGTTGAGGGCAGCGCATCTTCTGACTAATGCAGCCATCGAACTATGACACACATGATCCTGCTGACCATGCCTGAGCTGTGCCTGAACTGTGGGCTGTGCCTGAGCTGAGCGCAGCATTTTTTTCCCAGCGTGGCGGCATATGGCAAGGACGTGATGGGCAGCCGCGTTGAAGGCGGTTCGTCATTACTACATCACCAATCAGAGTTGATTGTGTGCAAACGCAGCCGGATGTAGTGGCGTACGGCAAGGACGTGATGGGCAGCCGCATTGAGGGCGGCTGCCGCTCGCTGTCGGGCACCAGCGTCGCGTCGCCTGTGGTGGCCGGCGCCGTGTGCCTGCTGGCGTCCGTCGTGCCAGAGGCCAAGCGGTGAGCGTTTCCTGAGTGGTTGAAATACAATCGTCGCATCGCCTGTGGTGACTGGAGCCATATGCCTGCTGGCGTCGGTTGTGCCGGAGGCCCAGCGGTGCGTCGGCCTTGGGCAGCACTCGCTGCTTCGAAGTGCTGCTGCGGCTTCCTGAATGCCATGCCGCACCCTTCAGCTGCAGGTGGGTGCTGTTGAGCATGTCGAGCAGCCGCTGACAGCTATCACTGTCTACATCCTAGCCCATCGCTCCCTGAGTGTCAAGTGACACCAAGTTAAGCCTTCTGAATTGCTGTGGCAGGTGGGCACTGCTGAACCCGGCGAGCATGAAGCAGGCGCTGGTGGAGGGCGCATCCCGCATCGCCGGCCCCAACATGTTCGAGCAGGGCCAGGGCAAGCTGGACCTGCTCGCCTCCAAGGTGCGTACTTCTCCACAGAGCTGAACATCTCGCACATGTTCCCGCACTGCACACGACATGCTGCTCGGCCACAATGTGTTGCCAGCTGCTGAGAGGCCGGAGATTCCAGATTGAGCAGGCGAGTATCAGGTATGCCTGCAGCATGAGTTTGCCGCGTCGCGCCGCAATTTTCATCCTTGCGACTGGTTTCAAAAAAGATTGATGCTGCGACAACCGCAGGAGATCTTGGCATCGGCGGTGCCGGCGGCGCTGAAGTCGACGGGCTGCCCTTTATATGTATATTTTTTTATTGGAACAACCATAGTTCATTGTTTGCTGTAATTGCCGCAGGAGATCCTGGCGTCGTACGAGCCACGTGCGTCAGTGGTGCCGGCCGCGCTGAACCTGACGGACTGCCCCTTCGTCTGGCCCTACTGCCGGCAGCCGCTGTACGCGGGCGCCATGCCCGTCATCTTCAACGCCACCGTGCTGAACGGCATGGGCCTAACGGGTAGGCTGGGCCCCGAGAAAGGACCGACCTTTCGGGACTTCTTGTCGGTTGGTCGTGCCGGCGGTCAGTACAGCAGGGTCTGGCGCTTCATTGGACATCATCACAGCATGGCTGCTGCTGTGATGTCCGCCAGTGTGCGTCCTGCCCCGCACCTCCCGCTGTGCGCAGGCGCCATGCTCTGGTCATCTCTAATGCCACCGTGGTCAACGGCATGGGCCTGACGTGTAAGCCGACACTCGGCATCAGATTGTTTTGCACAACACTGGATGCACCTTCCCAAGCCACCTGCCCGACGAGAAACACCAGGACAGGTGCTTGCGCGCAAGGCACTGCATGGCGAGTTGCGCTGCAGTGCACAGTGTTGTTAGCCACCTGTCCTAGGTCTCTCAAAAAACGTACCGAAACTAACTTCGGGGGCCATCCTTGCTGTGCCGATGTGCTTTTCGGGCCTGGTCATATAAAAACTAAGAGACGTGTCTTTCTGCATGCACAGGTAACGGGAGAGCAGTCGTGGAGGGCGGGCAACACCTGGACATGTGCTGCGAGATGGCGTAGCAGCTGTAGCCCTCCGGATAGGTTCCATGACTGAACTGACATGTCGAATCCTCATCTTGCTGCGCAGACAAGTTCGAGGGGAGCCAACATTGAGGCGGCGGACGATGGGCAGCACCTGGACTTTTGAGGTGTCGCAGCAGCTGTGGGCACTCGGTGAATGCTGCAACGCTGACCTCATTTCGTCTTCGCGCAGGCAGATTCGAAGGGGAGCCGATGTTCGAGGCGGCGGACGACGGCGGGCGCCACCTGGACGTGCGCTTCGAGGTGTCGCACCAGCTGTGGCCCTGGTCCGGTTACCTGGCGCTGTACCTGCGCGTCAAGGAGTCCGGCGCAGACTACGACGGCCTCGCTAGTGGCAACGTAAGTTCCTTGGTCCGATTCGACAGCCTCAGCTCTCCCCTCCATCTCCCTTTCTTGGTCCGGCTACCTGGCCATGCACCTGCGCATCAAGGAGTCCGGCGCGTTCTTTGCACTGTGCTGGCCCCCCTTGGTCTACATTCCTGGCACTGTGCCCATTCATCAATGCTGATGCACAAACTCGTGGTCAGGATCAATCTGTGCGCACTCACTGGGTTGCCGACAGCACTGATTTGTGGCATGCTCGTGGTGCCCGAGAGGTGCTCACTAGGCATAGCGGAGACTCCCTCTGCCCTGCACTGGTGACTCAGGTTCACGCCTTCCACGTCCCAACACCAGCGCCACGCCTAATGGTCCGCAAATCATGGCATGCTGATGCCGCCTACACACAGCCTGCACACCATGTCTGTGCTGTCTTCCGCTTGCGCTGGCAGAGCACCCACCAAAAGATTGCATGGATGCAGGTGACCTTCACAATCGTCAGCCCGCCGGCGCGGGGCGAGCGGAAGCTGCGCCGCTCCACGGTGTCGCTGCCGCTGACGGCCGCCATCATCCCCACGCCTCCCAGGTGCTACTCGCAGCTTTCTCCTTCTTGCCACGCTTCGTCTTCACTCCAGCGGAAACCTGCAGTCCAGTGATGAGCCCCGCAACTGCTTGAAGGCCAACGACACCTCAGGCAAAGCTGTCATTGGCCGATGTGGTTGACGGTGGATGCTGCAATGACATTGCCGCTCAAGCCTGGCTGCCTACGTATGTCTGCTGAGCAATCCGCCGTTTTCTTTCCCGGCTGCAGGGAGAAGCGGGTGCTGTGGGACCAGTTCCACAGCCTGCGCTACCCGCCGGGCTACCTGCCGCGCGACGCCCTGGAGGTGCGTCCGCACGTGTCTTACAACAGCTTCCACACAGCTTGACCATGCATTTCCAGCCCCATGCAGGGTACTCGACTGTTCTAATCGAAGCATAAGCACAGTTGAGGAGGCTTGATTCACGAGAGCTTCATGAGCCACTTGACGGCGATTCTTCACATGACATCCGCATTTTTGCCTGGCGCAGGTGCGGTCGGACATCCTGGACTGGCACGGCGACCACCCGGCGACCAACTACCACGACATGTACGATGCGCTGCGCAACGGCGGCTACTTCCTCGAAATCCTAGGGTCCCCACTGAGTTGCTTCGACGCCAAGCAGGTGCGCTTGAAAGGGCGATTGCGAGCGCTGAAGTGCATTTTGCTCCAACGTGCGCCTGCTGCACTCCGCCTGGCCGGTGTTCCGACCCTTGCAGATTCGAGCCGGGCTTCGAGCCTTTCCTTCATCTTGTCTTGTGCAGTACGGCGTCGGCATGATTGCAGCCGCAGAGAGGAGTGGTGGCAGAAGCTGAGCCGGCAAATGCGGGTCTCACATGGTACTCGAAATACCTTCTTGCGCACAGGACGGTGCTGCCATAATCGTGGACGCTGAGGAGTAGTACTACCTAGAAGAACTGGCCAAGCTGGCGGCGGATGTGAAGGCGCAGGGCCTGGGGCTGCTGATCTTCACAAAAACTTCGAGTGCATGTATCTGGAGCTCGTATTTGCCCTCTTGTCTCGTGCAGTACGGTGCGGTCATGATCGTGGATGCGGAGGAGGAGTACTACCCGGAGGAGGTGGCCAAGCTGGCGAAAGACGTGAAGCAGCAGGGCCTGGGGCTGCTGGTCTTTGGCGAGTGGTACAACCTGGACGTGCAGTCCAAGATGCGCTTCTTCGACGACAACACCCGCTCCTGGTGGACGCCCGTCACGGGTGACGATTCTCTAAACCCGAGATCCAAAACGCACAGTGACTAAGGGGTGAGGCAGACTACTGGCCACGTGCGCTGCTGTGATGACAACACGCCCTCCTGGTGGACGCCCATCACAGCCGAAGGCCCTAGAAGGGAGATCTGAACACATGCCTGTGACTGAAGATCTAGTGTGCCGGAGACACGCGCGTCTTTGAAGATGCCAGTAACTGTTAGTGAGCTGCCGTCACGCATGGGCTGCTTCACTTCTCAAACTAGCACCTGAGGTATTTGGATAGGGACTTGTATGCAGTGTTCTGCGATGTTGATCGCACAGACCCTGCTGCAGGCATGCAAAAGGTGTTGCGCACCGCTGATTTCAACCAGCAGCTTCAGCCAGCACTGAGAAAGGCGCCACCCAAGTGGGGCCAGCAGCCTTCAGCACTGCGGGAACGGTCGACCTGCTGCGGTACACTCAGTCTGGTAGTGAATCCCCACCCGCAGTGCTGAGGTTGCCAAGCACTTGACATGGTGCAGTTGCGCTGAAACCGCTATGCTCTGAGAAGTGGGCTCAGTGCGCTCGAGATGCAACATTCTAATGCAGGCACAGGTCTCGGCTTGCCTTTAACAGATGAGCGTTGCGCTGTGACCTTCTGGTGGTTCACTCCCTGCCGAGCAGCCTGTCAGTGATGCGCGCGGCGGCGATGTGCTGGCGATGAACGAGCTGCTGGAACTGTCTGGCGCCGCGTTCGGCGGCATGGTGCTGGAGGGGCAGCTGGAGGAACTGGGCGGCGGTATCAAGCGATGGATTTGACGATTTTGAATCCGGATTCGCGACTGTTCATGTTGCAAAGACTCCCATGACTCCGCGTGCGCAGGTGGCGGCAATTGTGCCGGCGATGAGCTGCTGGAGCCCTTTGGTGTGGCGTCCGGCAACATGGTGCTCGAAGGCCAGCTGGAGGAGCTGGGCGGAGATGATGCGCCTCACAATTCGATGCTTTCCAGCTTGAAATACATAAATGTACCGCTCTTCCACACGCGCAGGCGGCGGCAATGTGCCGGCGATGAACGAGCTGCTGGAGCCCTTTGGCGTCGCCTTTGGCGACATGGTGCTGGAAGGCCAGCTGGAGGAGCTGGGCGGGGACCGGCCCTGGTACGCGAGCGGCAGCAACATCGTCAAGTGGCCGGGCGCGGGGTGGCTGCACGCCGCGGTGCTGGCCGATAAGGCGTCAGAAGGTGGGTCGAACACCACTGCAAGCGCAAGTGCTCGCTTCGGTTTTGTGAGCCCAGCTCCTGTGGCCAGCTTTTTTGGCGGTGCTATGTTGCTTGGACCTTCCACGCAGATAACTCGTTCAACAGCTTAGCCACTGAGCTGCAGTTTATCTGACGCTCGCAGCAAAGCCTAGCGCGCTGTGCGGCCACCTGCACCTGATAGGGTCACCTAGTCCTCACAGTCCTTATGTGCGAGCAGCCGCCGTCCAGTTCCAAGTCCGCAAACAGTTTTATGGGGTCACAGGCTTCAGACACCTTAACTCTCCAGTGCATCACCCGAGACGCGTTCCTTCTGTCCACCATGCGCTCTGTTCTCCGCGCCCGGGGCTGGTGCCAGGGGCGTTGCTCAATGTTGACGCTCTGCTGGGCCAGGCACAGGCAACATCACAGCATGCAAGCACCCTTTGCAGCATCATCTGCAACAGCAGCACCCTCTGTAAGCAGGCAGCAAGCGGGAGACGGGGCTGGTGCCCGACGCGCCGCCCAACACCCTTGCTGTGGCCTTCAAAAGCCAGCTGCTGGGCCTTTGTCATGCTGTGCCCGTGTAGAGCTTATCTTTGGCATGTCTGGGCATCTTCGACGAAAGCTCGTATCTTCTGTTGCTTCGCCCTACAGGCTCTGCGGGGACCGGCCTGGTCCCCAGGGCGCTGCCCAATGCATTGCTGGGTGTCGCGTTTAATGCATTATAGCACCTCTTTGTTCTGAATGATCAACACAGTTTTCTTCGCCGGACCACGCGGGAGGCAGGGCTGGTGCCTGGAGCGCCGCCAAATGCGCTGCTGGTCCTGGCGCCGGCGGCGACTTCCACACCCAATCAACAAAGGTTCTATCACCGACATGTACAAAGATCAGTCTCTTGAATCGCAGGCAGCACACGGGAGACGGGGCTGGTCCCAGGGGCGCCGCCTAATGCGGACGCGCTGCTCGGCCTAGCGCCGGCAGGAGAGGGCCGCATCGGCATCTTCGGCGACAGCGGCTGCCTGGACAGCAGCCACCAACGGTCGGCCTGCTACGGCATGCTGCAGGCCATGCTCGCCTACGTGGCGGAGGTGCAGACACGGCCTTACCAAAAAAATCCTCAGATGACAATCCTCAGATCGACTGATACAAGACGCGCATTTGTCGTAGCGGTGCCCAACTGCCACACGATCATGTTCCACTTGACGACTTCCTTTTCTTCCTACACGTGATTCTTTTGGATCTGCAGGGCAAGCCGGACCCGAGCCTGTGCAGCGCCGAGACGGTGGTCAAGGCGGCGGTGGGCGCCCACATCACGGAACTTTTTGTCTGCTGTTTTCATATTGAAGACCGTTCCTATCACGGCAGGGCAAGGAGGACCCCAGCCTGTGCACGGCGGAGACAGCAGTCAAGGCGGCGGTGGGCGGCCACATCAGCAAGCTGCCGGTGCGGCCAGCAGGCCCCGGCCTCGGCAACTTCTCCAACGTGCTCAGCGGCCCGCTGCGGTGCTGGCCCAACTCGCCGCCTGCCTTCCACGATCTGAAGGTAATGCCTTGCATTGCGAAATGAATTTTAGACCAATGGCGCCCAGCTAATCATGCTCAGCGGCCCGCTGCGCTGATGGCTCAACTCGCCGCCCGCCTTCCACGACCCGAATGCGCGTCCCCCGTCAACTGCCAAACTCGATTGCAGGCCAATTGCCGTCTTCTAATCAGCTCTCTGGTGCAGCAAGCTTTACAGAAGTCGCTTTGGCGGACTGTTGCCGCGCGGGCGGCAGATGTGTCTGTTTGTGTTCAGCAGCCTGCCAATGCGTCCAGACATTTCGGTGTTTCCTGTTTGTTTATTGGCAATGGTCTGAGTTATTCGGACGATCTGATTATAGAGCGCAGCCTGGGATCCGCGATGGCGCCGGCACATGTTTCAGGTCACTTTAGCGGCTTGCCGTTGTGTTCAGACTGACAGCAAAACGTCATCTGCATTGAAATGTACTTGAAAATCTCGATTGCAGGGCGCGGCCTGGGAGCCGCACCGGCAGCAGCGCGCCGCCACAGCGGAGCAGGTGGCAGCCTCCTCCATCATCCAGCCCGCAAACGCCGGCAAGTCTGCAGGCGCTGCAGACTCGGCTGCGGACTCGGCACCGGCGGCCGACGCAGCAGACGCAGCAGCAGCAGGAGGGGACGAGCAGGGGCGGGATCAGCAGCAGCAGTCCGCGGCAGCGCAGGGCCCGGTCGTTGATGAGGATGCTGCTGCAGAGCTGAAGAGTGACGCCAGCTCGCTCATCGACCCGGCGGCTGCGGACCCGCAGGTGCGAATTGGTGCTTGAAGTTCCTTCAGGTGGGTGAACCGAGCATAGTGTCATTCTGCAGATTCGGGTTCCAGCATAACCGGGGCTCCCAGCTGAAGTAATTTTAACTTTTGACTTTAATGCCGCAAGGTCGCACATGCCGCAGCAGAACTGGCACTGGAGAAGGATGCACCAGACACGATCAGGCTGCCGCGCCTGCAAGTGCAAGTCATTCGGCTGTCAGCCCTATGGGAGTATGGTGCTGCTCGGAGCTGTGCCTCGTGAATTCAGACATGCCATTGTGTATGCAGGCGGGCGCGGCGCCAGGCGTGATGGCGGTGCACGGTGCCAACGCGGTGCGGCCAGTCGTGCTGGACAGCGAGGGCCCGGCAGTGGTGAGGTCCTGTTTTTCTCTGCCTCCTGTGACGCTCCTGATCTGCTTGATTAGCATGGTGTGGTAGCCTAGGCTGCTTGTACGCATGGCAGCTGCCCCATGCAAGAGATGTACCGCGTAGCACTTTGGTCGTGATGAGACGTCGCAACATCTGTTCTTGGTGCCATGCGTGCCTCTCAGTTCAATCAGATTGTACCAATATGGAGGACAGTGCTGCACAGACTTGGACACGAATCATTGAGCGTTGTCACATGGCATGCAGGCGGCTGATGGGAAGGCAGCCGGCAAGCAGCAGCAGAAGCAACCGCAGACAGGCGGTGGCGGTGGCGGCGGCGACGCCGCCACACTACCCAGCGGCGCCCAGGATGCGTCGGCGGCGCAGCCCATTCCGGTGCTCAATCCAGACGAGGCCCGGCAGCCAGCAAGCGGCTCGGCCGCAGAGGGCAACGGCAGCGGCAGCAGAAAAGGCGCCGAAGACACTAACGACGTAGCGTACCCCGCCGACAAGTCGGACGCGGCGGCGGGCAGCGGCGCAGACAGCCTGGCGGGCAGGGAGGACGCAGCGGTTGGCGGCGCCGTTAATTCAGCTAATGGCACCTCGGCGGATTCCGCAAAACAGCCGGCAGCAGGCCCATTGGGCAACAAGGTCGGCAAGCTGCACGTGCCGCAGCACCTGTTTGCGGTGCTGGGCGGCTTTGTGGTGTTTGCGCTGTGGACGCTCACGCGGCGCAAGCGCTTTGTGCTGTTTGGCCGACGCCGCTGCTTGCCGGAGCCCGGCCGCCGACGCGTGGCGCCCTAGGCACACTTGAGACAATGACATATTATACCTGGCACAGTCGAAACCTCACTGGCCACCTATCTTGTTGATGAAACCGTCAGTGGTGTGTAGTGGTTCAGAAGCCCGAGTGCAGTGTGTAGTGCACGCTGTATTATATTCATGCAGCATGTACCGCAGTGCACGTTTGTTCAACCCCACACAATCACCTCGAGCAACGAAGCTGCTGACAACCCAGCATGTGCTCCGTCTGCTCTATGCAGTACACATACAAGAACGGATCGCGGACAAGAAAACCTGCTGACGATGTGAGCGCACAGCAGTGACCGTGCTGCCGCGCAGCGCCGCCGCTTATGGCGGCTGCTTTACACGGCCTGATGCCAAAAAGCGTGCCCGGAGCGAGGCCGTTCAGCAGCCAACCGCTGCCAGGCTTTGGAGATGTGGCGGCGTGAGCGCGGTCGAGCTCGGGCCCCGCGGCAGCACATCGGCCTTTGATTTCAGATTTGTGGACGCTGAGCTTGAGGCCTTGCGGCGGCCTTTGGGGACGCAGCGCCCTCGGGGCTGCTGGCCTGATCGTTGGGGGCGAAAGACGTCACACTGCCCCTCCGCAGCTAGGAGTCGGCCCTGGGCGCGCCCCACGAACAGCCGCCGTACCTCCTGCTGCATGAGCAGGTCCGCGACACGAAACACCTCGATACACGGCATCGGCGGCGTGTCACTCGCCACATGCGGCCGCTCGCCGTCGGCTGCCATGTGCTTGCAGATCTGCGTTCACATACCACAGCAGCCGCAATCGTCCGTTTGGTAACTACCGCTGTAGGTGACTACGACCAGCTTGTGCTCAAGGCCCAGGAGGCGGCAGCGCAAGCTGCGCTTCCTTCAGTTTGAGCCTCTGAGAAAGGACTGCACGACATCATGAAGCATACACACCACTCCATCTGCTGCGGCTTTTCTTGTCGCTGTGCTTGCGGTATGGAAACCCGTCACCATACGCAGCTGCACCTTCACGTAAATTGCTTTACATTCGAGGGGTATAGTTCTGGTAGATCTCGAAGCCCTTCCAGGGTGGCTGGCGCGACCAGCACTTGTTCACTTTCCAGCCCAGCGAGAATACGTCCATTTGCGCATCTGTGTCGCCAAATCCTGCACGCGCCGTTACAGTAGATTCAAATTGCTGCAATGCCGCACATTTCCAGCATGGTGTGTTTCTTAATGCATGCATCCGAATGCACTTTGCGTATTTACGTGTCATAGACGCCTAATCAGCACTCGCCGTCACCGTGAGGACCACAGCACCAGCCATCACCATAGGTCATTGGAAGTACATGGCGCAAAAATGCACGGCAGCTCCTTGTAGGAGCACTTCTCGTCTGCGCCCTGTTTTCGGCACCGAGCCATCAATCCACTTGAATTGGCTCAGCAGAAGAAGGCACACTCTTTCGAAAAACCTTGACTACTTTACCGTACATGCACTATGGCACACCAGGCAGCCCAGGCTCCTGCTGGCAGCGAGGGAACGTCGGAACCTGAGCAGCAGATATTTTCGCTCGACAGGTCCCACAGCCACAGCGGGCGGTCGTCACCCACTTCCCAGCACAATACCGTAGTCACGGGCATGATTCGCGCAGCGGCGAAAATGGACATAATTTAAGCGATTCGCGCAGCTTTCGCGCGCCTTGAGGCCAATTTTCGCAGCTTCCGCGCAGCTGCCCGCCTTTTTTTCCGCCGGCTCGCGCATCAGCGGCAAATCATGCGAACCCAGCAGCAAATGCACTGCTTGACCGTTTGTGCGGTAGCTTCATGAATGAGCAGTCATCAGCGTGTGCTGCCTCCAATGCAAGATTTGCCTGCCTCTGCTCGGCCGAGATTCGTGTCACATAGCTCCACATAGTGTCTGAACTGCGTAAAGAGGGCAGTGAGGCTTCTTAATGACGATGCTGGGCTCGTTTGCAGCGGAGACGGGCGCGTTTCTTAATTTACAGTTCAAATGACTGTAATTTTCGAATATCCGGCCGTTTCGCGCAGCACTGCTGGAATTATTATCCACCTTCCGCGCGGATTTCGCGCAGTGCTGAAAACCCGCGCGAAGTTGCTTCGCGCAGCGGCCGCCGAATTATTTTTGCGCAAATCATGCCCGTGACTACGGTATGCGCTCCAGAGGCACTCAGCTGACGATGCAGTGAAAGCAGCCCTGGAGCAGAAAGTGCAGGAGACAGGAGCCACGGCGCGCAACGAGAAGCAGGATGCGGTTGACGGTTTCTGGGGGGCAATGTGCGGCAGCATATCGCAATAGGACCGGCCGACATGCAGACTCTGCAGTGGTGTCGTTCCATGGGGGCGGTGCCGCAGGCAACCAGATGGGCAGACATGCACACTTAACAGCGGTGCTGTTCTGACTTCGGCAGCGCCGCAGGCAGGAAGGCGGGCAGTATTCCAAACTCAAGAGTGGTGCCGTTTCGTGATGAGCTGCCGCAAGCGGCAGAGGCAAGGTGTGTGCCGCTCACTGAAGGTGAACAACATGCTCGCTAGCCAGTGACGCGCCAGGTCGGCAGCGGCAAGCGCGCAGCAAAATGCAGCGGTCAGGCTGAGTGGCGAAGATTGTGAGCACGGCCTCAGCCCGTGCGCAGCGCAGCGCATGAGATTCTTACGTAAGAATCTCGTATACGAGATTCTGATTGTGAACTACAGAGCCTCCTGGGCAGGAAGTCTATGGGATGAACAGGTGTGAGCCGGTGCCCAGATCTAGATATGAGACGCGCTTATTGTTGCAGAGCAGATTCGTTCAGGCGGTTGTTGATGTGGCACATGCTTGTCAGTCCAAACATGAGGTACGAGGAGACGAAGAACAGAGCCTCGTAGGTCTGCCTGCCGGCAGCATTGTAGCTGCTGGTACTGTCTCGGTTGTACCAGAGCTGCAACACACCGGTGTATCTGTTCTTGCCGATACATGGCAAATATATGCCAAGTTGCCGTTCCCGTCAAGGTCGATCAACAACGCTCCTGCTTCAATTTTGCGCCGCCTGCCAGCAGCGGGGTTGAGAGGTTCACAGCAGTCGTATTAAGAAACTGCTGCAGACAGCTCCCCTTGCTGTCCTGGTGCCTCTTGCCCTGTTGTTTTGCCTCCTATTGCACTGCCGCCGGATGTGCCCGCTGCCCCTGGATCAGCTGCCGACGCGTCGGCCGGACCGTTCAGCGCCTGCTTCGCCAGTTCGTAGCCTGCATAGAAACACAGAACATGACAACTGTTTACTGTACATGCGTATGATTCGCTTTGCAACACACATCGACGTCGATGCGACCTCCATTTTCGTCATGCTCACCAGCAAAGTTTAAAGCGCCCACTGGGGCGACCCAAAGTGCCCTTGCCAGAGCTCCCTTGAAGAGCGCCCCCACGCCCTCCTTCTGGACGATGCTCACCAGCAGCGCACCTGCAAAAAAAGGGCGCAACGCGTCACCTGAGCGCTTGAACCCTAAAAATGGTGTACGCCCTGAAAATCACTGTAAACAAGCCGCTGCCTGCCGTTTCAGTAAGCGCAAGCCTGCCAGAAAAACGATTGCAGACAGCTAATATGCAGGCAGCTGTTGTAACTTCGTCAAGTAATCACGTGGGCGAAATGCACCCAAGGAAGTACACGTAGGCGCGGCGGTACCAGCGGCGGCGGTCATGATGCTGCGTCTTCAGCACGTCTTCCTGCGTCGTGGCCAGCAACGCCAGTGCACAAAACCATGAAAGCATTCTGGGATTGCATGTCATAAACTGTGGCTGGAACGCACCCGCATTGGGCGCAGCGGTGCCGGCGGCGGCGGTCATGATGCGCGTCTTCAGCACGTCTGCCGGCATCGTGGCCAGTGACGCCAGCGCGCCTGCCAGCCCCCCGATGGCGATCGTCTGCCAGGGCGCCAGCTCCCGCGGGCGCCCGCCCCACACGCTGCCTGCGGCGGTTTGATGATGTCGCAAGGTCAGAACGCTGCGGGTGTCGTCGGGACGTTCACAGAGTGGCGACAAGCTGTGGAAACGCTGAGCAGCTGGACTGTATGGAAACTGCCTGCCCGCAGCATTGATGATGGTTCTAGCGGGGCTGCATCAGAACTCATGCAGCTAGACAGTTATTCTGATACAATAACGTTTAGCCGACAGCGCCGACAGCAGGCGCACCGTTGGCAATCTTCTTCAGCTGCTGGTAGCCCACCATGCCTGTAGGAACAACCTCCAGCGTCAAGCAACTTGAACACTGCCCAGCAGCACAGGTGCAGGGATGTGTTCTCCGGCGAAAGATATGCGAGAGCAGCGTAGAGGTGGCGGCTGCTGAATCAACATGGCAAATGCCAGCAGGCACAGCAAATCGAGGGAGTAAGACAAAGGCAATTCGGGACAGTCGTGGTGGCAGCGAGGCAGAAGCCGCAACGAACTCACCAAACATGTAGAACGGCACCTCGCGGCTGAGCAGCGCCGCCGTGCCGCGGAACAGGCCACCACCGTCCGCCGCCGTTGCCGCCCGCGCCGCCTCTACCACATTTGCATGCCGGCCCACCTGCCGACACAAACCACAGGGTTTGTCGAACGTCCGTCTGCCTGACCTGGCATTGTTGCCGCAACCCAGACGCAGCATGAGGTGTCGGAGTCTTGAGATGAAACAATGTGCGAATCTTTCAACCAGTAGAGTTGCACAGCTGTCAAGCTCGATCTACCTGCAGCCGCTGCTTTAGGACCTCGCAGGGGATGCGGATGCAGGTGCCGATAACGGTTCCTGCGCCGCTGGCGATGCCTTGCACCTGCTCGAACGATTTTCATGACGCACTTGGTTACGGCGGGGTCTGCAGTAGCTCCTTCTCTCCAGTCTTGGCAGCTTGATTTGACAGCAGTGCCTGTGTTGCGCAAAAGTGCAGGTCGATATGCTGCAGACAAGAGCGTGTGGTACTGCACCTGCAGCTCTGCGGCGCCGCCCATGAGGCGCCCCAAGCCCGCTGCCGCGGCCTCGTACGACAGCGTCCTCGCGCCATGGCTCACGAACGAGCCTGCGTAGACCATTGCGGTGTTTGCATGAGTAGATACTGTTACTTGATCTCGTTCTGAAGCCATCACGGCAAGCACGCAAGACATGCAGCTGACAAACGAGCCTGCTCATATACGGCTGCATGGGCCGCGCAACGCCTTCGCAATCTGATGATCGAGAGGCTGGAGAGCGGCGCACCTCCAACAGCCGGGATGATGCCCCTGTACAGCCCGCGCACGCCAATCTTCGGCGCGCTGGCGGCAATGCCGCGGATCGTCGCGCCCGGCGTGCTCTGCACCCGCGTCTTCAGCGTGTCGATGGGGTGCAGCGCCAGCACGGAAGCAGAGGATGCCAGGCCGCCCGCTAGTGCCGCCTTGGCGAGGACCACCATGTAGCTCGGGCCGCCGCGGTCGCTCTGCCCCTGTGACGCTGCCGGCGGCACTGCATGAAGCAGATGTAGATGCGAATCAGTTGGATTGGAAGCCATGCGCGCGTTTGACCAGTGCCGGCAAGCAGATGGGATGCAGAGTGCAAGTAGGAGCAGTCTCGTCAAGGTATCCCAGGAGGCGGATCCGCACCCAGGGGCATGACGGTGGCGGCCTCGAACCAGGCGAGGCCCGGGTCCATGACGGTCAGCCGCTCCTGCGGCAGCAGGATGGCAAACCGCCGGAAGCGGCCGTAGCTCACCGCTCCGTCTTCCTGCCCGCCCAGCGTCCTGCAGTACCACGATCATCAACGATGAAGTTTGGGGCTCCATCTGAGTCATATGAGAAGGCCAAACATCATGGGCGCTCCAGGCACTACTGTGTTTGCTATATCACAATTGATCTTCACTGTGGGGTCCTCGTTCCGACAGCAGCTGTGAACCGTGCTAGGGCGACGTGGGGGCCTCTGCTCCGTGCGACGTTCTGGAGGTGCGCACCTGATCATGGCTTTGGCATTCTCCTCTGTAGCCGACACCCCCAGCCGGCTGAGTGTGCCTGTAAATAAGCCAAAACATATTCGCATAAGTGCACTGCACAGCGTACGAGCCTGCAGGTCCAGGGTGCCTTCGGCAGCCGCAGGCAAACTCAAGAATTTAGGCAGATATGTGTAGTCGCAGCTGCCGCACGAGGAACACTGAACATGAATGTAATCGACGCTCTCAGGCACAGATGTGCTCTGGATAAGATTTCGGCCAGGCAAGGGGTGAGCAGTTCGCTCACTCTGGATCTGGCCGGTCTTCAGCTGGCCGGAGGCGTCAACCTGCATTGCCGTGAATGCGCGCAGCATCTTCGGCTCCCGTTCCTCCACCATCGCCTGGAAGTCCTCCCACCTGCGGACGCACCATCCATTATATGTAAGACCTTGCTGAACTTGATGTGACGCTAGACTTCTCGTGTTGTATCTATCAGCATCTACGGGTCCCGCTCCTCCACCACCGCCTGGCAGTCCCACCACCTGCCGGCGCGCCACAGGCGAAACTCGACTTACTGCTGTTTCAGGGTACCATGGCAACATCGCACACCCTGTCACGAATCTCAGACAATGCGCCGCTCACCGCCTGCTCCAGCCCTCCTAGCCCAGCACGCCAGCGGCTGGGAGATGCGCACTGCTGCCAGGTGGTGCATGTTGACGACTTTATGGCATGCTAGCTGCCATCCGCCTGTGCGGAAGTGTCAGGCGGATGGCCTCGTTGCAGGTATGTGAAGTCGTCAAGGCGCAAGGTGTAGTCAAAGCAGCGCTCAATGGGCGGGGCGTGTTAACCCAATGAGAGTGGGACCATCAGCGGCTGCCACGAGCGTCGCACATGACAATGTCTGCCGGGCTCACTGCAAGGCGCCAGACAGAGCTGCTGCAGGTCATCTGAGTTTCTGGCTGGTGGCTGGTGCACTAGGGAAGCAATCAACAGCCAACTCGATAGAGTGGGACCACCAGCGGCCGCGCCGCGCCGCGCGGACGAAGTCGTTGAGCTGGCAGGTTTCAGATGACCCCGCTGCAGGTATTTGATCTTCGGCGTGCAGAGGAGCACCACAAAACTCACCCGATGGAGTGGGACCACCAGCGGCCGCCGCGCGCCTCGCGGATGAAGTCATTCGCGAGGCGCTCCGGCAGGTTGCGCGCCCGCAGCGCCGCTTTCACGTCGTCCGTGCCCACGCGGCCGTCGCCGTCTCGGTCCAGCTCCGTGAAGAAACCTTTGCCTGCAAGGAATTCATCATGATGAAAGGTTGTTATTCTGCGCTCGAGTCCGCCATGACATCGTCCGTGCCCACGCGGCCGTTGCTGTCCCGGTCCAGCTCTGTGAAAAGCAGCGGCATGCGGGACAGGTGGCTGCCCTGCGTGATGGCCACGGCTCTGGACAGCAAGATCTTGTGATGACGACAGCCGGTCGAGTATCTGGACAACGGCACAATGACGGCAGCGCCCGCCATGGCAGCACACGCCAGGAAGACAGGCTGGATTGGGAAACTCAAGTGCAGCGAGGCCTGAATTCGTGGGTGGTGCCGCTCGTGCTTGCACCCTCCTCTGGCTCGACAAGCTGTCCAATTACGTTATGTCTCAATGTCATCCGGGTTCAGCGTCTGCGGCGCACCCTCGTCCTCGGCGTACTTGAAGAAGTCCTGCACCGTCATGAGGCGCCGCTTGTCGGGCGCGCCTGGCGGCGACAGCACCAGCCACAGCGGCAGGCTGTTGCGCAGCTCCGGGCCGCCCGGCAGCCGCGGCAGCCGCTCCTGTCAGTCAACGAAGAGCAGACTCGGGAACATTGCAGATAGGGCAGGGCAAATCACCATTGTGTAGTCCTTGATCGAACAACCGAATTACATGTTTGACAGAAAGAGCTTACCGCAAGCCACTGCGGCAGGCCCTTGGGCTTGTTGCCATCGTCGCGTAGGCGCTGCCGCTGCTGCCGGCCGCCGGCGGGCCTGGCGCCACTGGCTTCACCGGATGCGGGCGGTGGGGCGGCGCCTGCCTGTGGAGCTGCGCCCTGCCGCTGCTGCGGCTCGGCAGCCTGCGCGTTGGCCGGCTGCTGCGGCGGCGCATGTGATGCGGCAGCTGAGGTAGATTGGCCGGCAGCTGCCGGCGCTGGTGCTGGCGTTTCCGCGGCTGCCGCTGCGGCCTGAGCGCCCTGCCGTCGAATGCCGCGCGGCGCATCGATGCTGCCGACGTCCCAGGGATTATACGTCGGCCCCCGCTCTTTGAGCTTTGGCAGGCGCTCCCGCCATGAGCCCAACGATATGGATGCGAAGCGGCACGGCGCGGCGGCGGGCCTCGAGTCGCCGCCGCCCGTGCTGGCGCCGCTCCAGGCCCTGCGGCTTCGCGCTGACGTCACGAAAAGGCTGCTGACGCCAACGCCGCCCTTGCAGCTGTCGCTGCTAGCGGGCAGCTCAAACTGCATGGAGCCATGGGGGGCTGGTGCCCACGGCGGCATACGCATGGTGCTGATACTGCCTGATGCCAGCACAGCTGCGGTCAGATACCGCATGCAACCATTTCGGTGTCTATGAATGGGCCGCAGCAAAAACAAGCTGACTGGGACACCGGTGACTCTCGCGTCCTCGTTTATGAATCGTTGCACTGATGCTAGGCGCTGATGCAATCAATTGTGATGGTCACAAATGCCAGTTTCAGGCTCTTGGCCGACTGGATCTGTGCTGACTGTTCTGATCAATGTTTTGAACGCATGATCTGTGCTTGCCAAAATCGCAAAGTCGCGCGCGCTAAGCCAATCCGGCGGCTACAGCACCCACATGCAAGCGCACAATCACCTCTTGCCTAGCTTGCAATGTGCTGTGCATGCGCGCTGCGTTGCAGCAGGCGACTCACATGGCGGGGACTGCAATACTTCCGACACATTCCCCCCGACATTACTCGGCTCGACCAACCCACCTCTGCAGAAATTGCTCGAGTTCCGCTGGCTCTGATAGTTTCGGAACACTTACACCTACAACACGTTGCTCGCTGACAGCACGCATCCTGTGCCGACGCCATTGAGCATTGCCAACTCACATCACGCTGATCAGGCACATCTGTGACGCCGTGTCATCTTCACATCCAATTCGTTACAGCATTCGTTTGAGCTTGTGCACCGCATCCCGAACCACTGGTGACCACTGTGGGCGCTGAGGATACCCGGCTCTGGGCAAGGTTTCAGAAATCAAAATGGCAGCAAAGACGCAGGCAGAGAAGTCGGAGGCGGAGCTGCTGCAGCAGAAGCTGTTTGGGTGTCTTAGCGGCGCCATGACGTCCAGCCTGATAGCTCTGGGCGACACGCTGGGGCTGTTCAAGCGGCTGAGGGTGCTCGGCAAGGCGTCCAGCGCGCAGCTGGCGGAGGTGTGCAAGCTCGATGAACGCTTCTGCAGAGAATGGTGCTATCAGCAGGTGTGCAGCAGACAAACAAAGTATTTTTTTGGCTGGCATCTGGCAGATTTTCCGTTGCGCCGTGTGTCACTGCCGCGGCATCTGAGCGCACCAGGCGGCTCTCACCTCTGCCATGCAGGCGTGCGCCGGCACGGTGTCGACCGACGCGGACGCCAGTGCCTTCTGGCTGAACGAGGCGCAGGCTGCGGTGCTGGCCAACGAGGACGGCCCGGAAGCCTCGCCGCTCTTCATGGGCGGTGCGCTGCGGAAACACTCCTGGAACATACCCCCCAAAAAAGCCTTCTGCTGCCGCGGCTGCCTCATCAAGGCTTGAGGAAGTTTCAAGCGCAGAGCGCTGACACACACATTGCAATGACAGCGCGCTAACGCCGTCTCAAAGCCTGCCTGTCGCATCTCACCATGTCATGCATTGATGGCATGAAGGTCCAAGCCTCGGACCTGTCTGCTGCAAGATCCTTGTAAGAGAGGTGATGACACATCGCTGGCGCAGGCCTCTTCCAGCACGTGCCGGAGCTGATGGGCACCCACGGCCAGATGCTGGAGGCATTCCGCACCGGCAAGGGCTTCACGTGCGCAACTTGCCGCATTCTCTGCAGCGCGCATCGGACTGCGCATGCCCACTGCAGCTCGCATGCTGGCGTCTCCGGACTCCATGACCATGTCGAACATTTAAATAGCCCTGCCTGAATGTTGGAAGATGCTCCTGGTTCTGTGCAGGTATGACGACATGGGGACCACCAACGCCTGCGCCACCTGCAGGTGCGCATTGTAGACAACGTCGGCCTGGACGCTCGCCTTGTTTGCAGCGCGTTTGCCCCTTGGGCGCCATGCAGAAAGGCTGCCACAAGGATGTTGCGTTGCGCCACTAACTAACGTTGTGACGCTGGCAGCAGTCACCCTGTCAGCAGTCAAAGGACGCACAGTGTCGAGCAGGTGCCAGGTAGCTCACATAAAACTCCAATGGCACGGATGCAAGGGAGGAAACAGACTGAACGCTGCGCAGGTCGCTGGGCGTGTGGGTGCGCCACTTTCTGGTTAAGCGCCTGGACACGCTGCCGGGGCTGACGGCGCAGCTGGAGGCCGGCATCACCGTCGCCGACGTCGGCTGCGGGTAGGCGTCAGTTTCATCATGCAGCAGTCTTCCCATCAGTTTCTGCTGTGGATTGTCCGATGCTGCGGCACAGCCTGCAAAGGACACGCAGTTATCCCAAGCCCGACACCGGTGCCCTGCGCATCAACCAGCATGGCAACAGCCCGCCATGCCAGTCTTCGTTGGAAGTGTGCTTTCAACTTGTGTGCCGTGCCGCGCAGGGCCGGCGAGCTGCTGTTCACGCTGGCAAAGGCATACCCGAAGGGCAGGTACCATGGCTACGACATCAGCGCAAAGTCCCTCGGCCTTGCACATGCCCGGTGAGGATGTCCACTGCGTTGAAGAGCCACTGCAGTGGGGAACGCCACGCCACACTGCAACAAAGCCCTTGGCGAGACCAAAAACGTTGCTTGGCCGTGTGCCACAGGAACTGCGGTTGTGCTCACGGCGCCTGCGGTGGCGACTTGCCGCTGCAACGGTCTCAGGTGCTGTGAACATGTTGCTGCAGGAAGCAGGAGGCAGGGCATGAGGGCCTGGACATCAGCTTCCGCAACCCGCTGGAGGCGGGGCAGGGCCTGCCCGACGCGCCCACATACGAGCTCGTGATCACCATGGATGCTGTGCATGATATGGCCCGGCCGGATAAGGTGCTGCCGCTGGTCCGCAAGGTACGCCTGATGCCGATTGCTGCATATACCTTCATCTACTTCTCGTTCTGCTACTCCATTTTTTCACGCTCTTGAATGCTCTCTGCCAACTGCCTGCCAGATCGCAATCACCAACGTAGGTGTCCCCGTGTGTCTCCGCAGTCGCTGAAGGAGACGGGATCCTACATCATCAACGACCCGCGCGGCAAGCCGACGCCGGCGGAGAACATCGCCGAGAACGCCGACAGCGCGGCGCTCTACTATGGCTTCTCCTGCCACGCGTGCCTGCCCTCAGGCGAGATGTATTCGGTATTGCATTCGAAATGTTTTCGATGTACTCTGAGGACGCCGACAGCGCGGCGCTCTACTGCGGCTTCTCCTGCCACGCAAGCCTGTCCTCAGGCGGGACGGTTTCTTCGGGCCTTGGGCGAGAATACTATGTAGGAACACGAGCGGCTGTTGCCGGATGCTGTAGGGGAGGCCCCGCCGAAATTTGTTTGCCCCTTCCGACTTGGACTCAGCCCTGTGGCGCTGTGTGTGTCTGCAGGCCTGTCCGAGGAGGGCGGCTTGGGCTACGGCGCCCTCGGGTTCCAGGTAAAGCTCAGACAGTGCCCATGATGTCCAGCAATGGCGTATTGATGTGACTGGCATGAGCACATGTACGCTGTGCATATTCATGAAACTAACGCACAAACTGTAATTCTGGTGTCGCTCAACGCACACAACCAAATATTAATATGGTATTGCATGCTCTGTGTTGCAGGAGAAGCAGGCGCGCGAGCTCGCCGCCGCCACAGGGTTTAGCGGCTTTGAGACGATCACCACGTTCGAGTCGCCGATGAACAATGTGTTCCGCCTGACGCCCTGACTATCGCAGCAATGCAAGTGTAATCTCGGAGGGCTCATTCTTCTGCCGCCGGACGTCACTGTTCTCACAATTACATGTTCTGTGTCGGCGTCTTGGCGGGCAGCGCAGCGCAATGCGCATACATGAGTGATAGATCGCTGCATAAAGGCCACATCGAGAGCCTGACAACAGTTGCTTATGAGCCGTAGCTAAATTGCCTCGCCTGGCGATATGACGTTGCAACCCTTGATCTCTCGTCATGTGTCAGAATCACCAAATGGGTTGATTCGTCCCAGTGTGGTTCCGGAGCAAAACCACCGGGCGTGCAGCAGAGCCGCAAGCAAGCAGCCTCGTTGCTTCCAAAACATCCTCAAGCAATCTGAAGCTCATCTGACTCGGGTGCCGCCCGATACAGCGCCCATCGCGGTGCAAATTCACCTGTCGTAGCAGGAATCGCAGCGATGGCAGCCGTGACAGAGGCACCTACGGCCGCAGCGCCCGACGTGGCAGCTGCACAAGAGACACCGCTGCCATCAGAGACGGAGCTGCTGCAGCAGAAGCTGTTCGGCTACCTGTCCGGCGCGATGACCAGCAGCCTCGTGGGATTGGGAGACAAATTGGGCATTTTCGGCAAGATGAAGCAGCTGGGCAAAGCCTCCAGCTCGAACATCGCCGAGACCTGCGGCCTGAGCCACCGCTTCGTTCTGGAATGGCTCTACCAGCAGGCACGCAGTCAATTGGGGGGACGAGAAAGAGTGTCCGTGGCTATTTGCATGCGAAGTCGGCAAGTGTAGATTCTTCTCATGGCTCCGGGAACGGGCACCTGGGGCATCGCACAGTGCCTACGTGACGCAGCTCACACTGTCGCCTGCGTGCACCGCATCAGGCATCCAGCCTCGGTGTCACCATGTGCCGGATGCAGGCGTGCGCTGGGACTGTGTCCACAAACAAGGAGGCGGACGCCTTCTGGCTGAACGACGCACAGCAGGATCTGCTGGCCAACGAGCACGGCCCCGACGCGTCGCCATTCTTCATGGGCGGTGAGCCGCGCATATTCTTGGGATGTTGCGAAGCGATATCTGCTGCATCTTTCCTTATGAAATCTATGCGCACATGCAGCCTGTCACTGCACTAGCAATGCCCAACCGTACCAGCGCGCAACACATTTTTTAGGGGTTTTTATCAGGTTTATAGGGTGTAAAACTCAAAGCCGTCAAACCCGTGCGCGGCGGCACATCAAATTTGACCTGCTCAACCTGGTGGAACAGCTGGCAGATCGTACACTTCTGGCTGTCTTGATGGTGTGCATAAATTTGACGATGCTGCCCGCGCAGGGTTCTTCACCATGGTGCCCGAGGTCATGGCCAGCAACGGCAAGCTTCTGGAGGCGTTCCGCACCGGCAAGGGCTTCAACTACGACGGCATGGGCGACGAGTCCTTTGTCTGCGCGACCTGCCGGCATGATTTTCCACCTTGATGTGTCTTGGTCATCTCCTCTGTGATGGCTGATTGTCAGCAGTGCAGCGGTCTGGCGTGCAGCGGTCCGTCTGGAGCTTGATCAAAGGACATTTGGTGCGAGATGATCAGCGCACATCTCGCACCGCCACGTCCTGCTGCAATCTGGCAGGAGAGGCGCGATTGACAGGTCGACGCAGAAGCACTGCGAGCGGTGCAGAGCACGGTTGTATGGCTGATGGCTGCAACATGCTGTGCAGCCGTGGGTATGTAAAGGACGCTTTGATGTTTCATATTTGACTATTTGCAGGACGCTGGGCGTATGGGTGCGCCACTTCCTGGCCGACCGCCTGCGCGCGATGCCCGGGCTGGGGGAGCAGCTGGAGGACGGCGCTACCGTCGCCGATGTTGGCTGCGGGTGCGCCGAGGCGCTCAAAACTCTACGACACAATCCTGTGAACGACGTCTCCCACTGCCTGGCAATGCAGCGCAGCAGTGAAGCAGGCCGTCACACAGCGGGGGCGGGCGTCTGAAATAGCGTGTCATTCATATGAACTGCAGCTGGCGTCCTCGGCTTTGATTTGAACCACTCTTACCTGCAGGCATGTGGCCATTTCAGTCCATGGACTGAAAGACGTGCAAGTGAAATAAAACGTTTCCTGCCTCTGCGCAGGGCGGGTGAGGTCATCTTCACACTGGCCAAGGCGTTCCCCAAGGGCAAGTACGTAGGCTACGACATCAGCAGAAAGGCGCTGGACATGGCCAATGCGCGGTGTGTCCTTTGCATCTCTGCTGACGACGCGCGATACACCCGCTGTCGACAGCGGGTCTGCAGACGTCTGCACTGCCTGCGTGTGGTGAGGAAGGCGGTCGTGGTCACGAACGCCGTGCGTTCCACGCTCGTCAGGCTGTTATGCATCTTTCAGCCGCAGCGGGATATGCATGTCTCGATGCATGTCCATTGCTGAGGCCTGGACTACCTTTTGACCGTAGTCAGCAGGTTTGTACCAGCTTACCGCGTTTAACTTCTTACCGGTTTTGCACCTGCCGCAGGAAGCAGCAGGCGGAGTACGAGGGCCTGGATATCAGCTTCTGTAACCCGCTGGAGGCGGGACAGGGCCTGCCCGATGCGCCCACCTATGATGTTGTCATCACAATGGATGCGGTGCGACAGGAGGATACCTGAGGTGGCTTGCGCAGTCTCGACATCACTCTCGTCGAAAGCGACATGGAAAAAACACCCTTTGGCTCTTGGGTGGACACCTAGAGCTCCAAGCACGTCCTGCGCAGGTGCATGACATGGCCCGGCCGGACAAGGTCCTGCCACAGGTCCGCAAGGTGCGCCTGATGCGAACCGCGAATTGTATCATTATGTCTTTTCATGTTGACTTTCACCAAGTGCAGTTGAGCATGCCTAGCTGCATTGGCTTTTGCAGGCGTTCCCACAATGCTAATGCAGCGCTAAATCTCAAGCATGTCACATCGCATGTCTGCTGCAGCGCAGCCGCCAGAAGCACGGTGCACTGATTGTCAGGGCCACAAGGGCCAATTCTGTGAGATCTGCTTGCACAATTTCGAATGAATGCGCAGGCGCTGAAGGACAGCGGCTGCTACATCATCAACGACCCGCGCGGCAAGCCGACGCCGGCGGAGAACATTGCCGAGGCGCCGGACCAAAGTGCCATGCTCTACGGCTTCTCCTGCCACTGCTGCCTGCCGTCGGGTGCGTTTTGCAGAGTGACACTCGTGGAGGTTTCAACACAACCACAGATAACGGCTTAACTGAGGCATTGTACCACAGCGTCATGTCCTACTGCTTTCTCCAGCCACTGCCTGCCGTCAGGTGAGTGTCGTGCACAATAAAAGTTTTGACGATTTCATGGCAACTCATGGTGATCTATCGTCAGAGGATTGGCTTGCTATGCTGAGTCGCAGAGTGCAAGCATGGCGCAATTGAACTTGCCTGCAGGCATGTTGCCAGCCGACCAGCGGCTATCATGTGACAGTTTCGGCCGCTGATGCAGATTAATCTGCAATATTGCAATATTGCGGCATGCTGTTTGATGTCCCTGGCTGCGTGATACTGCCTGTCCCAACATCTTCCATGCACGCAGGCATGTCGGAGGAGGGCGCCCTGGGCTTTGGGACGCTCGGCTTCCAGGTAACTCGGATGTGGCAGATTTCTGGAGTGACTCCTACAGCATCTGGGCGGCAGCTTTGTGCTAACACGGGCGGTTTGGCATCAGTGCAACACTGCGGCGAACTTGTGTTTATTTGCTGGATAAAGCATCTATGTGCATTTTGCATCAATGTGCATGACCTCAACTATGGGACTGCGCTGTTGCCTCATCAGGAGAAGCAGGCGCGGGAGCTGGCTGCCGCTTCCGGCTTCCGCGGCTTTGAGGACATCTCCGACGACTTCCAGAGCATGATGAACAACGTCTTCGTGCTGAAGCCCTGAAGAGTACTGCCAGACCTGACCCCCGCGCTGGCTGCACTAGTGAACTCTAAATCCTGCGCTGCCCGTTCATCAGCGCTGAGGGAGTTTGAAGTGCGTCGAGTTGGGGATCATGCCGAGACAGCTTGCTAATACCTGATTGAGCATCTGCAATTTGAATGAGTGTTCTCTGATGTGTGGCGGCGGAAACAACCATAATGATAACACCGTTGTGTTTACACATGATGGCAAAAAAGAGTCCCGTTGTTCTCACTACCTGTACCTCTGCTGACTACTCAGTGTGCCGATCAATGTCATTTTAATCTCGCCGGAGGTCAAAGTATGAATCAATGCGGTGCATCAAATGCGGCGCTACCCATAAAGCATTGGGCAACGAAATTTTCCCAACAGATCCACCAGCGGCGGCAATGTGCCGCCGCAGCGCAAAGCTCGTCTGATGCATCCTCTTTGCCTCCGCAGAACGGATGCTGAGTTCTTGCCAATCCATCCGTTCATCACTCGCTGCCGCCCCGGAAATTGTTGCCACAGCTGCCGTGCCGCGATGCTACTTCGGCGGGCGCAGGCTGCTGTGCTGCTCTGCACCGCTGCCACACTGGCCAGCAGACGGCAGGGCGAAGTCTGGATCTCAACCCAGCCGACTGTGGAGAAGAAATCCCACTGTGCGGGCGGGTCACGGAAATGCACTGCGGCGAGGCGTGTCACACTAGGGTCTGGTTGAACGACACCAGCGGCACCTGCGCGCCTGGGAAGTGCCTCTGCTGCTGCCGCCGCCGCCGCTGCCTCCGCTGAGGCTGCAAGCACTCTGCGCCGCCGCCGCCGCTGCCGCTGCCACCGCAGCGGCCCTCGCTGCATCTGCAAGCTTGTTGCGCCGCTGTCGCGCGGGCTTCGGGCGTCACACTAGCCAAGGCGGTCGCCCGAGCGTCTGGTTGAACAACACCAGCGGCAGCCGTACGCTGTTGCGGCAGCCGGCGGCCGGAGCGACACTCTGCACCGCCGCCACGCCAACGACCGCCATTATGCCGGCTGCGGCCGTCAGCCGAGCGTCTGGTTGAACGGCACCAGCGGCAGCTGCACGCTGTTGTACACGTTGCAGCCGGGCCAGCCGTCGAACCAGGCGTAGCGTATCGCGGCCGCCGTTGGCACGCCCGCCACCGGCCCAACCTGTGCAAAAAGGCAGATTGCATAAAGGGCCCTTTTGATTCTGCTCATGCTGTGCTTCGACTCTTGGGATTGAGCGGTTTCCATTTGTGCAATCCAAGTGCCTCTGGCTGACAGCAGGGTAGAAGCTATAATTGCAGTCGTGTAAACATCGAACCTTGACGTGCACGCCGTTGTCCAGCAGCGCGGCCGTTGCGTTGCGCCAGGCGCCATACTGGTCCTGCAACTGGAAGCAGGTTGCAGCGGTGCCTGCGCATCGGCACCAAAGCTTTGCATAAACGCGACATGCCGGTGTGATGCAAGGTGCACGTGGTCTGACACCGAAGCGTCGACTCGGGCTGCAAGCAATAGATCGACAGCACACGCTGAGCCGAAAGGCAGCAGCACTGACCAGTTCAGCTTTGAGAACCTGTCGCGCCCAGTGGTGTGTGAAGTGCTGCTGCATTGAAAGCAAGTGCCCCGGGATATGTGGCCAGGCCCAGCTGTTCACAGTCATCTCGATTGGACGCAACGCAGCTTCTGGAGATGTGATCAAGGCAACAAGATCAAACCCTAAAGAGCAGAGAGGAGACACAGGTGGCGCACCCGACACCCGGGTCAACGTCGTCACCGTCGTGTTGGACTTCACGCCGAGCACGAGCTTGGAGCTGATATCGTTGAAGCCAAGCGTCACGGTTCCGTCCGCATTCCTGCACACGAGGGGCAGAGTCACTTGTAGCAGAAACACATCTAAAAAAAGGTGCCTGACCGCTGCAAGGCGCAAGGGTGCAGGGCGCACTGCACCAGCCGGGTGCCGCAACAAAACCAGCTGCCTCGGTGGTCAGAGCACTTGCTGGAGGCATGTTGCCTAGCACAAAGCTCTCTGCCGCAGCAAATTAGCAACAAGGGCTAAACAAGAACATTGACAGACATCTAATGCACAGAACTACATTTTGTGTGATGTCTGCACCTGGTGGCGGCGCGGTAGGTGGGGCCGCCCTGCATGTCGCTGAGGCCGTACACATTGTGCGACAGCTGGCGCGCCACCCGCAGCGCCACGTCCCACTTGTTGGGCGGGTGGACGATCTGCCGATGCACATTAGCTCTGTTATATGTTGGGCAGGCGGACCACCTGTTGGCGGGTCTTGCCAGAACTGCCTCCCACGAATACATGAGAACTCAGCACCGAGATGGCTCTGCCATGCGCTTCAACTGTATCAAGCTAGCATGCACCTCGCTGGGCGTCGACAACATCGAGCGCTGAAGGCCGCCTTGGCTTCACATCAGCATCTGGCGGAACATATCTGCTTCCTCAGTGACTTACGTGATCATTCCCCAGGTCCACTGCCGTCGCAAGGTAGGCATTGCCGTCTCTAAGCGCCACCTGCAGCGGATGAAAGAAATACCTGACATTCACTATGGCGGGACAACAGCCACCGCTTGGGGTTTGAGGTGTAGTTCTTGCTGATTACATTTCTTATCGCTTAGCTGGGCCAGCGCGCAGCTGTCAGGCGGATGCACCATGCAGCGGTCGCGTCGCTGTCGGCGGCAGAGAGCCCACGTCCTGGCTCATGGTGGGCCACGGCAGCAGCGGCACCAGCAGCGCCATGCTGCGCCAAACATCCACGCAGGCAGGCTGCTTTGCACCGTCGAGATCCCCACGGGTTGTTAGGTGTAGCGTTTCCGTGAAAGGGTGTGCCGCGAATGCAGGAAGCGCGCCTGACGCTGGGCCTCGCGCACGTATGGCCAGTGGTTGAGGTTGGACCGGAAGGGCTGCGACCTGGAGGCGTAGCGCGGGATGTAGGCCGCCAGCTGCACAATGACAAACGGCATCGCCGGGAAGCCGAAGGTGGTCCTCCAGGTGGACAGCAGCGCCTCCAGCAGCCCCTGCGGAATGTCCACAGAAACATGTTGGAGTTCATAGTCATGATATAATGATATAAGTGGCATCGCCAAAGGTGGATCACCAAAGGTGGTCCGGCACGTGGACGGCAGCGCCTCCAGCAGCCCCTGCGGAATCCTGAGGCATGCTCAGGTCATGATCTGTCATGATCTGGAGTTCGCATTCAGGTTGATTTTCACATTCATGTTCATGTTGTTTTCATTTGCATGTTCACATCCATGTTCATATCAGATTCAGAAGTCAGAGTCTGAAGTGTGAGCCGTAAGTCGCTGTCACTCATTGATGATGCCCGGCAGAGAATCAGGCCATGGAGATGAGAGTCCCGCTGTGGGACGGCTTGTAGCACAGGGAGGTCACAGGGTCATAAGTGCCAAGAGGCGTTGACGACTCGTGTGAATTGTGTTAAGGTTCTTCAATTTAGAAGATCTTGGTGTCATGGTGTCGGCACCTGGTAGAGCTCGAACAGCGGGTTGCTGGCCGTCAGCCCGCCGTCCGACTCCCCTTGGTACCTGGGACAGCAATCAGCATGATGAAACCTTTGATAAAATTCATCTGCTGTCCAGCATGTCGTGGCAGCATGTCGTGGTGTGAGTGGCAGCAGTATGACACTGTGCAGAAACGTGCATGCGGCAGCGGCTCAACCCACCAGACGGCACCGTTGATGTCAAAGCCGCCAAAGTCCTGTGCGACACACGAGATCACTATCTCGACACCTGACGACCAAGCTGCCGCGCATCAGTAATGCATCAGTAATGCATCAGTAATGCCGGCTGATGACCAAAATCACATGCTGAACAGCACGGCAGGAACATGCACAGCGAGGCATCTCAGGGCGCGCACCCTGCCCAGGTTGCTGATCATTCCGTTGTACAGGTTCTGGGTGGGGTCTGTCTCCTGCAGAAGCAAAAACTCGTCTCGTCAGTACAAGTTGGCGGACGCAGCGTGCAGAACAGGGCAGCGGGTGATTCTTTCGCCCCACTGTATCCGACACGACCCTTGGAACAAAACCCTGAAGGCAACCAGCATTCGCACCTGCTCCGGGACGCCGCCGATCTGCTGGATCGTCTCCGGCGGCAGCCACGATGTGATTGAGGTGCCGCCAAAGTCGCTCTCCAGGATGCCGATCGGCACCTGCAGGATTTCAATGAGCTGCCGGCTTCAACAGGCGCCGCACGATGAGGTAACGGCAGCCACTGTCGTCAAGTACACACACGCCATTCGAATGTGTGTTGGCCCCCCGAGGTGTTGCCGAGTACACAGAGCTACAGGCTGTCAGCCATACTCTCTTGCGTTCCCGCCCTCAGCAGCGCACAGACTCAAACCCAGATTGCCGCTGAGGAGCAAGCGCGCACGTTGAGCTTCGAGCGCAGCTGCTTGGCCAGCAGGTAGCCGATGGCGGAGAAGCGCTCGACGGTGGCGGGGGATGAAACGTTCCAGGAGCCGTACACGTTGGTCTGCGCCAGTGTGCTGAAATTGCGCGGCACCTGCACATCGCGGGAGCGGCTGCCGATCAGCAGGCGGCCAGCAGCAGTCAGCAGCAGCAACCCGGTGCATCTTGCTGTGCTGCAGTGGACTGTTCCTCCCCGCTGCATGCGCAGGCTACGGGCAGACAGCTCGTGTGGAGAATGCAGAGAACAAGTTGGCACAGAGAAACACCCTGCAGCCGCGCCAAGACCTTTGAAACGCTCATTCGTATCCCTCCCGGCAGCACCTGTGCACCTTCGGTCCAACAGACTGCATTGGGTACATACCTGGAAGGTGCGGATCTTCATGTCTGTGGCGGCCGTCAGCTCGCTCTGCGCGCGCGCCCTGAAGGTGGCGCTGCCAGTGATGACGTCACCCAGCGCGAATGCCATGTTAGACTGGCCGCTGACCAGCCACACCTGCATGTGCAGAAGGATGGAGGAGTGTGGAGTGTCGTGAACGCTGATGCCCTACCAGCAGCAGGCAGCCAGGCCGGCAATCTGACGACACCGCCCGCTGCCAGCTGGCTGCCGTGGCTGCTCCCCAGCGCCATGCATGTTGGTCGCTCGTTACCCATGCGTTTGCTTCATGATGCAATTTGCTGCAAGCGTTTGCTCTCCACTCGTGTGATATGCTTACCTCGCCGACGAGCACGTCAGATCGCGTCATGCTGTACCCCGGCCGCGACGCCGTCAGCGTGAACGGGCCGCTGCTCACCAGGCCACTGCCCAGCAACCCAAGGCGCACGCTCCAGCGGCCGGCGCTGTTCGCGACGCCCGTCACCCGCTTGATCTGCGGCGGGCGGGCGGCGCTCAGACGTGCGTGCTGGTTGGTTAGCAACGATTGAGATGAGCTGCGCAGGCTGTGACAAGGCGTCATACAGGTACTATGCACAGTGACATCTGATCGCTGGTAGATTGGGCTTCAATGGGCACGCACCTGCGAGCCGGAGGACTGGCGCCGCAGCGTCACGGTCACGGTGGTGCCGGGTCTGGCGTAGCCAAACACTATCCCGCGCCGGTTGCGCGCCAGCACCATCCTGTTGGAGAAGAGGCCGTGTAGAAACGGCCGCTGGTCCGGCTGGGGGATGCCCTTCGGGGCTGTCGCAGCCGTGCGCGAGTTTACACCGGCTGCGGCGGCGGCATATTGATGTCAAATTACCGTTCAGTGTATCTGTGATCCAGAAAGCAGGACAGCTGGTACAGTGGGGTTGCAGGGCATCAGCTGCATGGTGAGACAGCGGCGCACACACATCAGATTGACAGCCGGGCTGCGCCATGCCTGACCTGGGCAGATGCCGAAGTTGTTAGGCAGGCTCCTGCCGTCCGCGCACTGCTGGCAGCCGGAGGATGGCAGGAAGAACCCTGGCTCGCAGCCAAGGGAACCATCCTGCAGCAGCTGCCGGTGGGATGTGTGCAGTGGGCCAACTCGCTGGGTGCTGTGGCCTTCCCATCCAGACAGCGCGTCCTGTGCAAAGCAGCAGATCCTGATCCAAACACGGGTTCGTATTACCAGACTCGATCCTGCCTTTGTGCTCCGCGACGACTGTCCCCTTCATGACTGATGAAATAGAGGCACCTGCATGCATGTGATCATGGCGCTGCGCATGGAGCACAAGTCCAACGCGTGAATGCAAATCGAAAACGACGAGCCCTTCCCACCTGTGTGATGCCAGGACCGGCGTCAGGAAACGGTGCGGCCGCCACTCCCGGTTGCACCGACCACAGCAGGGCCAAGATGCAGGCCCCGCAGCCGGCCCGTGAACGGTCCCCCGCCACAAACATGCCGCTCGGAGCTTTGTATTGGTTGCCAATACACCCCCTCAACTCCAGATCGGTGCCGCAGCGGCGGGTTTGGATTAATTGCTTCAACGGCCGGCCATCGCGCAGCCGAACATGCAGGGGCTCAGTGCAGCAGCTAGCAAGAGCAAAAGTCACTTGACGGGAATGTGGCCCAACAGAACACTGCAGACCGCATACAGCTGGGCGCGCGACATGGCAGCTGGCGGGTTGGTTGGGAACAGCGTGCCAGGTGGCTTCTACGTCTGACAAAATGGTAATCACGTGGCGACAGCGCAACGGTGAGGTGCACCCACCCGCAGAGGCAACATAGCAGTTGCTACCATGCCCACACAAAGGATGCGCAGTCGGTCATGTGCGATGCTGCCGTGCGCTCGCTGCGCGTCTCATTTTAACAACTCGCAAGTGTTCAAGATCCAGTACTTCTGCCTGGCATGAGGCATGACATTCTCGAAGCTGGCTGTTGAGCTGAATCCGCACAGCCGCTTGTGAGCCTCAGCGGTGCTGCACCATGCAGGCACACTCAGAAGGCCCAGATAGCGCTGAAAAATGTGATCGATTGGCCAGTCGTGCGGGAAGCTCAGCAGCAGGTGCGCAGGACCAAAAGCAGCCCTGCGTTCATTTGCCAGTGGAGGGCAACAACCTCGACATTAAACATGCTGTCGTGATGTGTGGCCATGTGCAGCGGCAGGTGCAGGCGGGCCATGATTGCGTTTGAGAACCGTAGCGTCCGGCATGCAGGTCGCTTCAGCAGATCCACATGCGGATCTTACCACCACCTTTTGACCTGGGTCTGCCCGGCATCATACACTTCCGCAACAAGGTGGGTGGCAATCTTGCAGCAAGCAGTATACAGTCCTCAGGTTCTCTGCCTGTACAAGCTGCGGCTGGTCCAACCCTGGCCGCTTTGCGGCGCCCCCCGCGATTCGTGGCATTGCACGCCCAATGTCACCCCAGACAGCTCAAGGCTCTCTGCCACAATCAGCCTTGAGACCCTGGACGCTGGCGTTTGTTCTGAGACCCTGGATGCTGACCTTCTGAATGCTAAATTTGTGTGCTGCTGCGCCCACAGTGGGACGTCGCAAGCAGGGTAGCGGCTTCCGTTAAGTACACCGTGTACGGGCGCGGGCCGCCGCTGGTTTCCAGGCCGACGGCGGCGTTTGCGTCGCTGTCGGCCGGCGTCGTGACGGTGCAGTACAGCAACAGGGCCGGCGGGCTCAAGCTGGGGATCAAAAACCCTAACGCCGTCGGCGACGTGCGCCCCGTTGCCGGCCGGGCGGTCTCCTGCTTCGAACTGCAGGTGGGTGCCGCTTGCGGCAGCAGGAAGGTTTTCTCCCTGAGCGCTTCTTGAACGCTATTGGGAGTGTGGTCGAGAGTCAGGACTGCACTGTGTCACCTGCAACGCCAGGCGTGACCAGGCACGTGGGCGTGCGCTACGCCTGCGTCGCCTGGGAACAATGCAATCTGTTCAACAGTGCCAATCTGCCGCCGACCTTCACCAAGTCGGGGCAGTGCGTGAGATGATGTAGCTAAACCTTAGCCAGCGTATCAGTTGCACATAAGTGTAGACAGGAATGACGGCAGCAATTGCCGTTAGCACTTGAGTATTTATTTTACGCTGGGCGCCAGCATGACGGATGCCGCTGCCCAGGATCCGGACGTTGTCGGAACTTAAGGACCGCGCTTACTTCCAGACAGCTCTCGCGAATTTGAGTTTTGTAGTCGAGAATTATTGCAAGGCATTCATTTGCTTGGTTTTGACTGCATGTTTAAACTTGATCAGCCTTGATTCGGTATAATTTTGTGTCGGCGTCGCAGCGCGCTGCGTTTGTGAATGCGTGCAGTGCGATATCAATATCACTCGAGATTCGGCTTCAAACCCTTTTTCGCAACTTGCCTCACTCGTCACATCATTGTCGCCTTATTCTTTCCTTCACACTCACCGCCTGTGGTGTGCTCAAGTACCCAAACACCCCTTCGGCCGGCCAACAGGTGGCAGCGGCGGCAAGTTGGTGGTGCTTGTTAAGGTTTTAGGCTCAGCCACCACAGTACAAATGTACGGGCGCAACAACATTTCAAGATCTGGAGCTGAAGTCGTTTGAGTCTCTCGGATGCGATGTTTTGAAGTCAATCGCTCTCGTTCGTATTGATGCGAAGCAACTTGAGCAGAGAAGCTGGGTGCTGACTTTCAATATTCCAGCTGATGACGCACAAGTGACTCTCTCTTGCGCCAGTGTAGCAGTCCTGCGCAGACGCAGGCATTCACTTCGTTGCTGGTTGTGACATCACTGCCATCTGTCAAAATCAGCATTGAGCAGCAGGAGTCGCAGTGTGTTTGCACAAGTGATCTGGACCTGTCTGGTTTTGGTGTTGTTCGAGTGCAGCGACAATACAGCCTGGCGAGAGTTGAGCTACTGACTTGTCTGTCTCACCAAGACGGTTTTGTGCGGCTTTGCTCAAGGACGCTGTGGAGTTCTTATTGACCTGGCATCCGGCGGCATACCGGTTTAAGAAGCCTGTTACATGTCAGCGCCTGCTGCGATGGCTTGAGGTGGCCGCGCCTCCCTGCGGGAAGACAGCAGATGCGGCTCTGGCACCCACTGCTGCTGACGCTGCTGCTGATCTGCGGCGTCTGCCGCGCCGCCAAGGTCTCGGTGCACCCGCGCAGCCGACAGTGCGTCTCACAGGTCTTCTCGGAGCTTCTCGCGGTAAGTTTATGAGGTTTTATAGATTGTGTGGCTACATATGTCAATACGTCTGGCTGGACCTGCGTATCCTACGCAGCCTGCGGTAGTCCTACCGAACCTCCAGCACAAACTCGAACAGAAGTACAGACATCCACACTTCCTTCGCTTTGCAGACAGGACTGGTGGAGGAGGGACAGCCGCTGCAGCTGTCGGTCTCGCTGCGCATCATTAAGCCTGCAGGCGGCAGCACACCTGGCGACAGCGCGGCGGCAGGCGCCGGCGGCGCAGCCAGTCAGTTAAATGCGGTCATCACGGACCCGGCAGGCGCAACGATCCTGCAGCAGCGGTCGTTGCCCAGCCATGCGAACCTCACAACGCCTGCCACCGGCTTCGGCCGCTACTCTCTCTGGTGACTGGCGCAGGCTGTGCTGGCGGCATGCATGGCCCCCAATGCGCTTGTTGCAGATGTCCGCCACGCCGCCCAGTGCTGGCTGTGGTGTCGTTCTTGGTCATCTGACAGACAGTAGTGAAACACACAGTGGATCTGACCGGTTGCGCGCTCCGAAACCGCAGTCTCAGCAATGGCGGAGAGGCGGAGGTGCTGGTCGACATTCAGGGACTGGCCCTCGTCGAGCGGGGGTGCGCCGATTGACAAAATCGCACAACCTGCACATTGTACTCGGCAATCACAAACTTGAGACAGTCATGACCTTGCGTTGCCGCCCACTCCAAGTTTGTGTCTTCAGAACCGCTTGTGCCGCCAAACTTGTTGCGGGACATGTGCCTAGAGCCAGCATGCGGCCCATCCAGCACCAGCCACGACAGAATGTGTTGAGGCTGAGCCGTGCACCCTTCGCAGGGATGCGTCCGCGGCGGCGGTGCTGTCGGCTGGCGGCAGCGCCAAGGTGCAGTCGCAGCTGGACCCGGTCCGCGAGCAGCTCCTGTGGCTCCAGGTCAGTGCCCTCTTCCAGCTTCCACTAGAGAAATGCCCCAATCAGCTATATGGATCTCTTCCTGGTGAAGACAGCCGTGCAGCAGCTTGGGACCGCTCGACTGCGCAGTGCAACTGGCCCGCGCAAAAGCATGAGCTTGAGCATGAGCGTAAAAGGGAATGATGGATTCAGCAGCTGTTGCAGGAGCGTATGCAAGTGCAGAGCCTGCTGGACACATCACACATACTCACGTCCAAACCCTGAGCAATGTGCATCGCAATATGTAAGAAGATGAAAGCCCCTAAACCCTGCGCAGGAGCTGTTGCGGGCGCTGGAGCAGGAGCAGCGGTCGATGCACCAGCGGCTGGACCGGCACTTTGCGACCAATGTGCGGCTTTTGACTTAGAATGCCCTAGTCATGTGCCCCAAGAGGTTTCTGCTGCTCCGATTTGGCAGCCTGCGATGCAAAGTCCATGAACATGCCGATCCGAGGCTTTGCTCCTCTCTATCAAGTACCGCACCTGTCAGCGTTGGCGCTGATGGCACACGTTTGCTGACACCACAGTGTTCTGCACGCACAGCTGAACACCAACCAGCGGACGCTGTACTGCTCGCTGGCGGAGGTGGCGGCGCTCCTCGTCACCTCCCTCATGCAGGTGCTATTTCGATTGCCCCTGGTTGTTAGTCACTGCACATGCTGAGCCATCGAAAGTCGCGGCGCGTGTCGTCACCTCCCTCATGCAGGTGGGGGCCTCAACCTGTTGCGGCCGCAGCGCGCGCGCACACCTGACAACGCGGGCATGTCTTGCTCTGCATCCACATCTGGCTCAATGCTCAAGACTGCTGTTGTTGCGCTTGCGCTGTGCGCCAGCGAACTTCTCGGCGGCCTCAAGGGGCAGGCAGTAGGCCTTTGGCTTGACGGCTGACAGCAATGTAAACCCTACAGCCGACCCATTCCTGTTTACGATGCACAGGTGTTCGTCATCCAGTACTTCTTCCGGCGCCACAGCGGCACCATCAGCCGCCGCATGTCTGCGCAGGTGCGCACATTACAGAGGCACCTTCCAGGGATTCGCACCCTACTAGTTTGTTGTGCAACATCGCTGCCGCTTCTTCCCGCGCAGTGGCGCCGTGACACCCGGTGCAGCAGTGCAGCGCTGCCCCATTTGTGTGCACACCTTGGCGTGCCAGCTGGCGCCCTGCAGCAAGCTGGCGCGGTCAGCGCGTGCAGATGTGAACAATCAGACGAGGCCTTTCCATCTCGTCACGATCAGGATCATGACCAACCGCCCTCTGAATATCAGTAGCCAAGACACGTTTTCTCGCTGTTTTGTGACACCTCTTGGCCTGACCATTGCGCAGACGCTGGCGCGGCGCAGCGGCTCGGACGAGCTGGCGCTGAGCGGCATGGTGGAGCGAGCGTCACCGCAGACCAGCCTCACCAACAGCGGCGGCCTCACCCGCTCCTTTTCCCGGTGTGGTCGCAATCTCTTATTGCTCCATCGCTAGTCCTGTGCAAACCTCTACTTCCGCTGACTTGTGGCAGACATCGAACGGTGGCAGTCAGCAGGACATCGAAACGGTGGCACCCAGGAGTCTGAATCAAGTTTTGTAAAGCTACCGGCTTACTGCCCGGCAGGCGGCGGCTGGGGTCGGAGAGCCAAGGGGACCTGGAGGGCGTGGTGCTCAACCTCTTTGCCAGTCCCTCCAGCTGCGACAAGCACGCCCGCGGTGCGCACCCTGATCCTCAAGGAGTGGTGCATGCGACATGGACTTCTGGGACCCAGCCGTCCATGCACCAACCATGCGATCACCTTGGTGTCAGCGTTCAAAGTCAAGTATCTTTCAACAGACTTCTCAAATGTGCGGCGCTGACTCGCTGCATCCTCTCTGCGCCGCAGGCCGCTGCTGGGGCTCCAGCGGCAACCTGTCCGCACTGGTGCAGCCTCCACCGCAGGCGCCGTCCCCCGGGCGCCGGTCGACCGGCCACTCGCCCAAGCGCCGTACCAGCGTCGACCGCGGCCGGAGCTCCGGCCAGGTGCGGGACCTCTGTTGCATTGTGATTCCGTCTTGGCACATTTCCTCGTATGCACACAAGGCCTTGCAGAGCGATGATATGGCATGCCTTTGGAAGCCTTCGCCGTGAGCCTGAGCGGAGGCTGTTGGGCCGCGAGCGACAGCCGTGTGCATCTGCTGGGCAAACAACAATGCCAGGACAGCAGCTACCCGATGCGAGACTGAAGAAAAAACGCAGCGGTCACAGTGAGAAGCGAGCCTGATGAGTATTGCAGGTTCATGCTGACAGCAGCTGTGCGATGCATTGCAACTGCTTCTCCCATCATTCAATGTACTGACTCTATCAGCGGCACCTGCAGGTGCATGCCGACGGCGCCGCGCTGGCGACGCCGGAGGCGCTGCTGACGCCGTTCCACGCGGCGGCGGAGCGCTTAGGGCTTAGCGCGCCCAGCAGCCAGCCTGGCCTCGGGCTGCGCGGCCACTCGCTGCATGAGGACTTTGCTGCACTCGGCGGCGGCGGCGGGGGCGCCGAGGGGCGCGCTCTGGAAGCGGCCTCTGCGGCTGCGGCGGCGGCGCAGGATCAGCTGCAGCACCTGCAACGGGAAGACGGCAGCGCGGGGCAGGAAAAGGGGCCGCCCCCAGCGGCGCAGCCCCAGGAGTCGCCAGGGCTGTCGTCCGCACAGCGGTGGGAGGCGGTGGGCCGGCGGCGGAGTGACGTCGGCGTGCGCCGCTCGGCCTCGGCATCCAGTCTGGCGTCTGTGGACTTTTCGAATGTCTGACACAGAGGGGAACGAAGGAAGCGTCTATGGTTTCCCCATGTACACATGTGGTGCTGCGGACGTGCGTCTGAACGTCGGCTTCTGACTGAATGTGCCGTTGGAGCGTCACAGTGGGAGTGGAACCTTGGAGCAGTAAGTAGGCAGCCGGCCAGAGGTCATGGACGTTGTGCGCAACAGGAACGATCATGACATGGATACAATTTTTTTGCAATGGGCGTGCCCGCGCGTGCACGCAGCGCAATCCTTGCGAGGTCCCCATTGAATCTTGCACTTGAAGTTCGCACAATGAAGTCGATGAATCGGCAAGCTGCATCGCCGTTGGGTTGTGCACAGCCCGAGTAAAACGAGCTGGCATGCCAAACGATGTTTGCAGTGCCCAGAACACGTATAAACCTACCCAAAACACTCCCAAAGCCAAACCAAATAGAATCTTAATGTCGCCGATCCTGCATTTTCTCCCATAAATCATGCTGCACTATAACTCAGTCACTCATCGACTCGACGCGTCTCTGCGTCGCTGTCGCCCACTGCGCTGCCGCTGCCACCTGCCGCCAATTGCCCGCAAGAATGTGCCACCGAACAAATAAAATCTGAAGCAAGAAGAAAGTCAAAATTAATTGTCTCAAGCAGCCCCGCCCCGTCATCAGTTGGGGAGCTGCTGGCTGGTCTGGAAGCTGACGCCCTTGGCGCCCATTGCCAGGCTGGGAATGGCGCCCAGCAGCGTCACCTGCATTTGCAAGGGCCGTAGGAACTCAGGACTATCAACCTCCGTGGCATTTCACGACTGCACCATATGACTGGCCACCAGGCCAAGGAACTGCTCGGGTACCAAAGAACGTGCGCCAGCGCAATGCGCAGGCATGACGCGCGAAGGCCATGACAGCTCGCGGACACCACCAGAGCCAGGCAGGGCAGGTGGATCCAGCCGCTCACCGTGCCGGTGTTGCTGACGAGGAATAGGTCGATGGGGAAGGCCGGGGCGCTGTTGACGGACCAGGCCGCGCCGTACTGGTTAATGGCTGCCTGGCCGCCAAAGGCGGTGCCTGCGGCGCCGTCGGGATCCCCACTGCTTCCCGCCACCTTCAGCAGGCCTCGCTGCTTCCTGCTGCCGCCGTTGTACACCAGGCGGCTGTCGCCGGCGCCGCGCATGCGCACCGACTGGATCATGGCGGAGCCCGCCACATTCTGCGGCGATACCGCAGAGGCTTAAACGAAATGTACGTTCGATTCGGGTATTGTGAATGATCAGCATCCTCAGCACCCGCGCAGCCGCACTTGTGCTTGTCAAGCGGGCTTGACACGCTGCCGAGAGCTGCCACCATGCTGTGCCGGCCGACGGTCCTCCGCCAGAGCGTCCGCCGGCAGCGAACCCTTTCCATGATCGTGCAGATGCGGCATCCTCAGCAAAAAAGGGGTTGCGAGTGCATGCGCACCTGGAAGGTAAGGCGCAGGTAGCGTTCCGGGCCATTGAAAGCAGTTACCATCACCCGGATGCCGCCGGGGGGCGTGCACATCACCTGCCGGTAGCGGATGCTGATGATCCCGGATATGGGCGGCGCCAGCTGCGCGACAGGCACAGCAGCTCGAATGAGAAGGGCCGACAAAAGGTCAGGCCCGTGGACTTTGCGGGAGTGAATGTATACATAGATTCGTGCTGTGACCGGATGCAAAGAAAGTATGGGGTGGAGGTTCACGCTCCAGATCATGAGCACTCACCATAGCAAACATATTTGCTTGCATGTCGACATGGTTCGCCTCGCATTCTGGACAAGTGTCGGTAACAGTGGCCACAACTGAGGTTGTGTCGGGGCTGGGCCCGCATTTGTCCTGTATTTGCCGCAGAACACGTCAGATCACAGCTTTGACAATTGCGCCGCATCTCCGTCAAGCAAACAGCTGCAACTCATGCACTGCAGTCAAGGAGGCAGGGACACCAGAAACAGCCTGTGTGCATCTGGAGCACACTTTATATGGCGGCGTTGCCGTGCACTGAATCTCAAAGCACATCCTGCAAATGTGACGTGCGACCCTGAGCGTAAACTTTCAAGAGCTGCAGCCATTGAGAGTTCCACCAATCCGACCCAACATCTGACATGATAATAACAGACAGCAGTATGCGCTGCGTACCCGCAGGCTTGCTGCGGCCCTGCGCTCCTGAAGCTGTTTTGCGGCGAAAAGGCCATGGCATTCCAGTGCGGCCAATTCGCCCTGTTCAGGTAACCGAAGCCGCACGAGCCCTGCGGAGCAACCAGATGCAATCACCAGGTGCTGCCATCGTTTGACAAGCGCAGTAACGGGCACCTCGCCTGTCGCCGAACTAGAAAGAATGATCATCTTCTTTGCTACCATTCATCCTGAATTGGGACTAATTCAGGCAAACCCTTGGAGGCAAGAACTCACGTCCACTTTCATACTCCTCGCCGTAGAAGGTGGCCCTTCCCGCGACCCAGTCGGTGACCACCGCCGGGTCCGCCGCTGTCTGCGGCTGACTCGGCGCAGCCGTCGGCGCCGCCTCGACCTGCCCCATCTGCTGCGACGGTGGCGGGCGCTTCTTGCGCGGCGGCGGCCTCTTGCGCGGCGGCAGTCTGAGCTTTGGGGGGCGCGGCGGCGGCGGTTGCGGTGGCCGCGGCGGCGGGCGCAGTCGAGAAGGCCGCGGCGGCGGCCGGGGCGGCCGTGGCGGCGGCCTTGGGGGCCACGGAGGGGCCCAGACCCGCAGGGGCCTCGGTGGCGGCCGCGGCGGCCGTTGTGGCGGCCTGGGGGGCCGGGGGGGCGGCCGGACCCGCGGAGGCCTCGGCGGCGGCCGCTTGCGCGGCGGCGGCCGCTTGCGGGGGGGCGGCGGCTGTGGTGGTGCTGCGCTGGCGGTCAGCGATCGCCTGCTGGCGGCCCATGCCTCAGCATCCCCGAGCTGCGGTCCGGCGATGGTGGCTCTTGCAGGTCTTGCATCAGCACCACCTGCTGACGACAAGGCGCCGGTGCTGCCTTCTGCGCCGCCCCCAGTACCCAGTGCGGCGAGCACCGCCAGGAGCAGCACCGCCGTCGGAGCCATCCTGCTTTCGGAGCATTTGTAGAGCCCTCCAGGGTGCTGCTGCTTGCGCTTGCGCATGTGGAGGCACTCTCCTTGTGTACCTGTTCCTTGCCGGCCTGCAGGTGCAAATTGGTGGCTGTTGCTTTCACTGCCCCCGTATGTGCATGAAATATTGGCAAGGAGACAGAATAACCAGGTTTCGGGGGACATCATAGGAACAGGCAGCGATCGAGATGAACAATGTGCCAGCCTCAAGATCGGATCCGCGCGAGTCAACGAAGGGGCAGGAGGATGGCTTGCGCACCCGCGATGGCCGGGCAGCACTCTATCTGGGCGAAAGCGGCATCGTGTTGGCCGACCGGACGTAGTCACGCAGGCTTTGCGCTATCCCAGACAGCTGTCAGACCGTGCCTTCTCGACGCCCCGGTCTGTCTTGCAACCCCTTGCGATCAGGGCGTCACAGCCTCATGTCGGCAGCAAGGGGCGCCTGATCCGCGAAGTTGTCGCCATGTGTCTTGCAGAGCGTCGGTAGCGGCCCAGAACCGGTTACTTGTAAAATCGGGGTGCAATGTACAATGTTCTAGGATGTCTTTGTTGTGCTGCACGGTCGCAACTTGCGGCAATTCGCACGTGCGCTGAAGCGGCACGTGCGATGGCAAGAGGCAGGGGTCGCAACGTTGCGAAAGGGGTCGTAGAACCGGACGGACGAGGCTGATGATGCTTCAAGCTATGATCGAGATGACACATGGCCGGAGATCCCTGTTTTCGGAGCTGTGTATGCATGGTGCACGCCACCTTCTCCGAATGTGAAGGACTCCAGTTTGCGTTAGTGCAGACTGACCCTGTGTATAAATTGATCTGATTTCGCGTGGACTTGAACAAATCGCCATGCCCGCATTGCGCCCTGCACGTCTGGCCTGAGCTGGTGAGCCGTGCAACGCGTCTTGGTTACTGCCCGGACGAAGAGGTCCCGTCTCTGAGGCGGCGCTTATCTTGCGCACCCGATTGCTCCACAGCTCACAGCTTGACTCTCGAAGCGTCATCTTTGCATGACGCTGGATCATGCCTTTCGAAGCCCGCACAGAGCATTGATTGCTGTCGGCATGTGGCTGACTCGAATGTAGGGTTTTGTTGGCCTACTCGGCTTCCACACCCCTCGGGTCTGCCCGAACTGGTCGTACTCTGCTGAACTCCCGGTCTTCGCCAAACAGTATTCGGTTCGGCCCGGTGTATCTGCTGCCACTCTCCGATTGCAAGATGGCCGCTTGACACCAGTGACAAGCAGTCTTCCTTCGGAAAGGCGCAAGTCCTTTCAGGTTACGCAGTCGACTGACTCGGCTGCGCTTGCACCAAGGAGCCTTGGCAACGAGAGGCCTGCAGTCGTTCCCAGATAGAAAGCGATCGCCACCGGCTACTCGGAGACGCAGACAGTCGTACGCTGCGTGACGCACCGGCACGTCGCCAGAGACGGTAGGCGGCGGGCGGCACCTACTGAGGCCATATCCCCTCTCTCAGTATGCTTCATTGCTCACTACAGCGAATGCCTGTCAATGTATCGTGATCAGGTCGCGTCCAGTGGTCAGGCACTACTCTGACTCTCTGACACGCCCCCAACGCCGCCGCAAGGCGGCAATTTTCGCTCACGCCGCTTCGCCACGCGATATTATGGCACAGAAAAGCCTGTCTGCAGCGAACCTTGCGTGGCCCGGTCCATGAGCCATGGCGCATGCTGGTATTTTCCGGCGCGTCATGGCTTTTACCTGACAGACAAGTCCGACAGCGCCTGCTCGGCGCTCTGAGCGTCCATCAAAGCCCAGCGTATTCAGCCAACACCCATTCCAGATCTATCTCTGTGCACACGCGCCGCCCGTCGCTGTCACCTTTTGGGTGCATGTGAACATTCGGTCCAATCCTGTTCGAGGGACTGCAGGCGGGCGCTGCGCTGGTCGCTCCGCTCTCAGACAGTTGCAACATAATCGTTCAGCCTCTAGGTAGCGGCGGCATCTGCCTTCATGCTCAGTAAAATCGCTGCACCCATGTTTCCTACTGAATATCGCGATTACACGACGACGACGTGACGATGAGGTTTTGTTGACGGCGTGTCTTTCATGCTGCAGTTGCAAGGCAGCTCACGCCTCAGCTGCATATCCTAGATGACAGGGAGCTGCCGGCAGCCGCGAAGACGCGCGGCAGACCGATACTTCTCGCAGCTGATAGCCACCGTATCAGTGGTCCTACTGCTGGCAGCCAGCACACAGCCGGCAGCAGCGCAGGGCGCCTGGATTGAGGGGCAAGTCCTGACAAACTACGGCTCCTCCTACGATGGCAAGAGCCCCTGGGAGCCTAGCTGGGGCACGCTGGAGGTGCGTGCTGTGCGGTGCCACCTGTGCATCACCACTTGGCCAAATCGCCAAAGTGTTACGAAAAATAGCTGCTGCCTGCCGTACAGGCAGGCAAACTGCAGTATACGGCTGTATCATTGTAGTGTGTGTTGCAGCCGGCAACATAAGCTGCTTGGAACCCCACGCCGCCTGTGCGCAGCCGCGCCGCGCTGCTCCTCACGCCCGGCCAACATCTGCCGCATGCATGTGTTGCCGCCTGTGCGCACCCATGCCGCGCGGCGCCTGAAGCACCGCCAATGTTCTTTGACATTCGAGGCGCTCTCCTGCATCAGGGAAGCTGCGGGGGCGGGGTACTTGACAAGTCCGAGTGGCCATACTGGAGTGTTGCCGCGCTGGCCACGAGCAACATGTTCTACAAGGCCGGGCCCCTGCAAGGCTGCGGGTGCGCGCGGCGGCGAAAATTTGTGCATCCGCTCAGCCTGCTGGCTTCCCGCGTTGTCCTAGCGAGGAGCCCATGCCTTTGTGCTTGCCGAAGCAACATGATACTGCTGCCTCTTTTTTGATTTACAATCTCACCTTCGTGTCGCTGGACGCTGCAGGCAGTGCTTTGAGGTGCAGTGTGTAGACAATGTGGCCGGGTCGCCGTTTGAGGTCCGCTGCCCTCCTTGTTTGAGCTTTGACGTTTGCTTTCCGTGCTGCTTCGCTGGAGGTATTCGGCTGATCAGTGAGCGCCCCCTCTTCAGAACACAGTAATGGACATGCGCTGATACATGCAAACGCCATTATGTTTCTTGGGCGCAGGGCCGGTGCAACGCCAACTCTTCAAACAACTCGGTCATTGTGACCATCACGGACAGCTGTCCCGAATGCGCGGCCAATCACATGGACATGCAGGCGCTGACATTTGCACGGGTACGCAGAAGGTAGCTCCAAATAAAGCCTCCAGGCTGAGGCCGTGTCCAGCGCAAATGTGGATCACTACACTGCATCACCGACTTCCTTGTACAAATCAGCCGCGTCGCACCATGGCTACGTGCGCTGCTGAGCAGGCTGATGCCCTGCACCTTTCAGCGTCTGGCACCAAATTGACGCAGCAATATCTCGGTGCCGCAGCTGGCGCCGATGTCCCAGGGGCGCGTCGACATGCGTTACCGACCGGTGGACTGCGCGCCGCCGGCCGGCATGGCGCTGAACGTGCTCAACGGGCAGGGCGGCTCCGGCTTCTTCAAGTTCATCGTGGCGGTGCGTCCCGCTGATGGCACTGTGCCTGTTTCTGAGCAGTGCTGCTGACAAGTACAGACAACGACTACTGCAGCCATGCTTGTGCCTACATCTTGATGCCAAACAGATGTGGGATTCTAGAACTTGTTTGAAATCCTATGCAAAGCGCGTTTACCCCGTATCCATGCCACTCGACGCCTGCAGTCGTAACAGCCTGTGCCAGCCTGCACTGCTGTGTGCTCCACAAGGCTGGCACAGGCTGTTACGACTGCAGAAGTTAATGAAAACAGAGCATGGGGGGCGTCGGGGCGCTCCACAAGACATGACGCTCATGGGATATACCTCTCAATGCAGGGCGTGGGCGGCAGTGGGGCGCTGTCGGGCGTGCAGGTGCGCGGCGCGGCCTCTGCCAACGGCCGCACCGCCACAGAGGGCTGGATCAACGCCATTCCCGTCATTGAGGCGCCGCCGGCGTCGGCACTGTCGACGGCGCTGACTAGCGTCAAGTCCATGTTCGGGCGGCGACTGCTGGCCGCGAAGCCGACGAAGCGTCGCCCCACGAAGAAACGCCGCCCCACGAAACGGCGCCCCACTAAGAAGAAGCTCGCCAAATCCGGTTCCTTCAGGACCACCCGCCCGACTCGGCGGCCGACAAAAAAGCCGACGAAGAAACCCACGAAGAAACCTACCCTCCGGCCCACCTCCAGGCCCACCGTGAGGCCCACGGCCAAGCCGGTCCAGGCCGGCAACGTGGAGGGGTCCGCGCCGCCTCCGCCGCCTCCGCCGCCGCCGCCGCCGGCGACGGACTTTGCCGGCACTCCGATTCAGAGCCAGTACGGTGCGGCATGGCAGATGAACCAGATGCCGGCGCTGCCGTTGTCCTTCCGCTTCACCGGCCCCAACGGCGTGGTGCGCATCTTCCAAGGTTTTTCCCAAAAAAATTTGTGTACTACTTTTGCACTACATTTGCACATGCCTCGTCTGTCTTGCCATCAAGCAGCACGATTGAGCTTCCCTCTGTTCGTACCTCCGTGCGTCCTCTGCTGCTACTCCTTGTGGGCTGTCGAGGCATATGCAAGGGCTGGTGGGCCAAGGCTGACTGTACTCATGTTGTACTTGTGCAGGTGACGGCAGAAAACGTGGTGTCAGGACCGCAGCTGGCGGTGGTCCCTATCCTGCCCACCTCCGTTCAGTTTGCTCCCTCCAGCGGGACCCTCAGGGTGCGTGCGGGCGGCACCTAGACATGGCATTGTCTTGCTACATCTGTCTTAGCATTCCCACCCTCTTCACACTGCCTTGATGCAGTGTGAACCTAGCACCAGCACCCCTCACCCTGTGCATCGATTCGAGCTATGCTCCTTGTAAAGAAAAAACCCTCCCGCCGGCACCACCGCTAAGCATTTCATATGACCAACCCTGCATCTGCCAATGCAGACGGGAGCCCAGGCCATCGGTAGCGCAATGTACGGCAGCTCCAGCCCGAAGTGCCCCATTGGGTCATTCTACGACATGAGTGTCGGCAGCGTGCCCACCTGCAAGGCGTGCATCGGATTTTCGTACAACCTGGACCCCGCCCTGCAGTGCTACCCACCGCTGCAGTCGTCCACCCAGAAGTTCTTTTGCGGTGAGGCACCCAAAGACCTCCTGCTGCTGCGCGAGCACCTTCTACATTTCCGCTGCACCATCGCCGCGGCAGTAGTAGGCTTAAGTGCAGCACATAACAGGGCCCAGGGTCCAGCAGAGGTGCATCTTGTCTCTCCATGCTGTGCTCATCAACCTGATGCCAGCATGAGGGTTGTTGCACCTGCTGCCCAGTGCCCTTGGGTGACCTGTTGCCCACCTTGCAGCGCCGATGACGGTGAGCGCGGTGGCGCTGGACAGGTCCGCGGCGGCGACATGCCTTGTTGCTGAACACGATTGATGAACACAAACTGATCACCTTTCTGCCCACCCTGCAGCGCCGCTGGCGGTGAGCGCGGTGGCGCTGGACAGGTCCGCGGCCGCGGCGTGCCTGGACGGCGGGATCGCGACGCACAGCGTGCTCATCGAGCAGCAGGCCGCCAGCCCGATTGCCTACGCGCTGTCGGACATCCAGCCCAACGTCGCGCTGCGCGCCAACAGCCAGACCATCCTGACGGTGCGTGGCTGAAAAGCATTCTTCTCTCCGATTCCTGTTTTCTATGATGGATCGGCCCGAGGCCGCGCTGTGCGCCAACAGCAACACCATCTCAACAGTGCGGCTGCACAGTCTAGCTCAAAGCGGGCATCCATCGCATCTGAGGTGCTGCTGTTGCCGCAGCACTGCCCCGGCACCAAAGTCTGCATGCAGCAACGCCCGCGCCAGCGCCATGGTATCACAGGCAGGTGGCGATGACCGCATGCGTCGCGCCTGACCGACACTCTGTTTCCCTGGCGCAGGCCAGCTCCGTCACAATGACAGCGGACGGTGTGGTGGCCACCTTCACTGACCCCAGCGGGTTGGTCGGCGCCCTCATGGCCAACCGCAAGGTGCGACTGAGGCCTGGAAGGCTTTCCCGTGTTCGCGTGCCGCTGCAGTCATGCTCATGCGCTGCCCTCCTCGCAAAGCTTTCTCAAGGCTGTGAATATGTGGGGGCCTTGTCCTCTCCTCTGTATGTGGTGTGCTGACTCCAGCTTGTTGCTGCGCCTGCAGAACCGGAGCGACATGTTCTATGTGGAAGGCAGCATCAAGGTGGGTGGCACGGGGCCGCCCATCTGCTTCAGCAGCAACCAGGCCCTGGGCTTCGAGATGTGCACCGCCGCCGTCCGATGAAATGCCGTGCCGACTCCGCAGCCGTTCCCGCAGCCGGGCTCGCTGGTGGATCGACGCTTCGGATTCGCCATGGCATGCGTCCAGGGTGGTGCAGGATTTTCGGCAGTACGCGTCAAATTGGGTATTACCTTGTGTGATGACGGACCCCTCCAGCTGGCACATGCGGCTTGAGGGGCGCGCCACCGCAAAAATTAATCTACAGACCCGCGGCACGCACCATTTAGCGGCTGCGCTTAGGCAGATGACGGCAGCTTTGCATTTCCTTCCGTTCAGCAGACAGGTGACAGTAGGCAGAGAGAGGCACTTACAGAACCCCTCAGTACCCCAAAATTGATTGTCTACCCGACGAGTAATCAATCCTGCAATGAATAAATCAGTCTGAGACTGCCACGCCCAATAATCCTGTCGATGAGTCACCTCCAAAAACGCCTTTGCATGCGGCACAGTGCTCCAGGGGCGCTGCCCAGCGGATCCCGCTGCAAATCGCTCGCCATGAACCGGCATGGCGCAGCATCTGAGGGGCGGCGCCAGAGCTCCACTCCGGCAGAATCGCTCAACAAGTTGCGCGACGCTCTTCAGTCCTCGTACACTCTGCACGCGGGCAGCGGCAGCAGCTCAGGACCTAAGATCGGCCACGATAAGTTGTGGTTTTGGGGACTTCACCGCTGCCTGCGGCGTGCCTGCATGCTGTAGCATTGCTGGATGCAACACACGCAGCAGTGACGCGTCCGAGCAACTCGGGCATCTTTCACTCAATCCCGGCTTCTTGACGACCTGCCGGCTCAAAGCCAGCCATGCAAAGCGCCATCACAACGCAACATCAACATCAACAACATCAAATTACAAACCGAAATCCAAATCCAAATGAATGTCACTATCACCTGCACTCGTCGGCGGAGGGGTCGCCCACGCAGAAGTCCTCCAGCGGGTCTGACGACGTCTGCACCACGCGAAAAGGTGAACCCTCAGATTTCGGCGTTAGCGCTTGCGCAGGTGCGACGGGCACGACAGCTGGGTATAACCTGCTCGACACCACCAACGTTACACAGCACCATTCTCTGCTCGAGATCGGCATGGTGAGTGACTCACCGTGCTGGGGTCGCGCGATTTGGACTTCAGGGCCTCCACCTGCATCAGTGTTGTCGCAGCTTCAGGGCTTGCTTGTTGCTCATTCTTATGTCCTCAACACGCGCAGCCTGGATGTGGGGGCCCCCTGAAGGAGCGATACCAACTGTACCGACCAGGAATGGCGGCATCTGAACGTGCGACGCGACCAGCTTCCTTGACATTCGACAGGAGACGCCGCGGCATTGTTCAAGTGATTCAACGCCCGAGCACCTTCTCCCAGGCGGCGTTGGACTGCTTGCTGAGGTCGTCGGCCTGCTGGCGCGCGGTCTTGCTCTTCGCCGACACCGACTCCGCCTCCTTGATCGCCGCGTCCAGCTCTGACGAGTCCACCGCCTGCCGGACGACACCAAGCGATAACGCTCACAGATTCACCCTACAATGGATACGCTGCAACGAAATTTGCTGCGCCAATTGTACCACAAAGTTGGGGTCTGCCTCCTTGCTTGCTGTCTCATGAAACGATGCAGGACCCCTCGAGGGCTTGCGGCATCAGAGTCCAGCCTCTGGCAGCCGGCTCCGCGCAGGTGCCGCGTGCCGCCGCCCAGTGCGGGGCTGGGGCGGCCGGCCGTCAGCATTCGAGCCAGTCCGCAGGACTCATCCGCAGGCTCAGGAGATTCCGCCTTGAGACCCCAACTGCCCCAGCTACACAACTTTTTTCTGCCGCCGACGCTGCTGTCGCTCTTGCCAGCGCTGCTCCCGGCGCTGCCGCTGCCGCTGCCACTAGTGCCGCTGGGAAGGCAGGTCACATCAAGACGCGGCTTGCGGCTGCGATCATGCTGGCACAGTGCTTGGAGATATCTGACTCAAGATCTACCACGCATCGAAACGAGGCGACCACTGATGGCCGTCTCGCCCCCCTGAGTGTAGGCAACGTTGTGCATGAAGGACGGCCAGGAGCTCGAGGTCTTCCAAGGCTGATGAGAGAACCCCATGTGTGGCCTCGAATTGGCACATGTGGATCTTCCGTTTGCAACCAAAGACAACAGTGAGCATCCCACGGCTACGTTGAGCATCGTTACCAAAACTGGCGACCAGCCGCTGCGCAGGGTGGCATCATGTCGCTGGAACCAGCATGTGGCTTTGCCGTAAGGTGCATTTGAGATGCATGCAGGCGGCCCCCCTCTGCTTGGCTTTGTCACTGTAATCACGCTTTTGTGATGGCGTCAAACCCGTCTTGGGATGCTTGCAGCACGCTAAAGTCTGCAGACAGACTACGCGGTGAGCTGCCAGCAGGATTGCAGTGCCCAATCCTCCTCCAAATGTGTTCAGCTGTGATCTCGCAGATGTCATTCGTTTACGCACTTGCCAGGCACTTCTAGAATTTTGTATAAGGGTGCTCGTCGCAAGCAACTGTTCCAGTGTGCCCACCTGGGGAGCTGCCATGGCCACGACCCTCCTGGACCGAAGGCTGGGCCTGGCCACTGGCCGGCTGCACCACACCGGCATCGCCGTGCACATGGTCAGGGCGCTAGCCATGATGATCAGCTGCCGTTTGATCTGCGTGTGGTTGCACAGCGTTCTGCACTCGCTTCACCTCGTTGGTCGGATGTTTTCCGCGATAAGTCGGACGCTACCGGTGTCGCCCAGAGCGATTTCCCGTCCTGCTTCTCCCGCCAAACTGCGCCTTGTGCGAAGGCGAGGTGCACTCCCCTTTTGTTGCGCATTATTTCATGAGCATGCCGCAACTGGGTGGAGTTGAGTCGATTGAGGCCGTACAAGCAGTCTCGCCGCTTTTGGAACGCTTCGAGCAATCAACATTCTGACTTCCTGGGCAGTGAGCTCCAGCATCAACTTTGTCTCATAACCTCCAGCACCTCAAATGCAAAACGGAATATGCTCTAGAAAATTTCTTCTGCAGCGATGCTGCATTCGCTGCACTTCGCTGCCCCGCATTGACAGCGCCGACCAAGCCGACATGCGCAAGTTCAGCAGCCTTGCCAGCAAGCTGCGGCCCCTGAGACGCTGCACAGGTGCTATAGAACGCAGCTGGACCGCTGGTCCGTCTGCGACGCAAGGAGATCTGCCCGCAACAGCGGGCGGTAGGGTCCGCTGGGCGCTCACGGCGGCACAGCCGCCTGGCGGCAGATGGATGTACCAGACAGCCAGGCATGCCGGCTCGACGCCGAAACACCCAACGGGTCAAGCCACCACTGGGACGAGGAGGCCCAGGCCTCCGTCGGCCGCCAAGTCAGATGGCGAGGTGGGTGTTGAGGCTGGGTGTGCCCGTTCATGCACCTCCTGTGCGAAATCAACCTGTGTGAAGATGTTTCTGCCACGCATTCGCGTGCAGCAGAGCCACGCCTGTATTGTGGAGCTGTATTGCGAGCAGGTGGTGCCGGCGGCGTCCGCAAACGACTGGTTCCGCTTTGCATCGCGGCCGCACCAGTATTGGGACCACCGCGCGTCAAAGCAGGTGCAGCCTGAACCCTGCAGCTGATGGATGTTGCAGGACCTGGCGGCTCAAGAGTACAGAACAACTCCAATATGGCAAGTCGTCGTTGACAGTGAGTGCACGAACACTATCCATAAGGGTGTGCGACGTATTTCCCCTTCGGCGAGCAGCTCGTGGCGGCACCGGATTTTACGCACCAGCATGATGTGCGGGATGCGCTGTGGCTGAGCAAGGCGCCTACGTGGGTGGCGCAGACGGTGTCAGACATTGACAGTCGCGACAGTGCTGAACAAAAGGTGAGCTTGATATCCATAAGGTTTGGGTCCCATAACCACGTTGGTCAAGTTGCGCTTGCCGACCGCTCTTCACCCAGCTATGGTTCATGTGCGAGTCGAACGATTCGCGAGAGCCTCATTCGTGACTGTGCAGCCGTGCGCGGTGCAGCCACAAGCGGATGCTGTGCACATGGCGGCATCTGTGGAGGCGGCACGAATGCGGAACCCCGAGGAGTACTCGCAGGTAAGGTGGTTCTCGTGTTGTTCAAACCTGACGAGAACTGCCTCTTGTGTGGCTGTCAGATGCTAGATTCTGCTTGACTCCGCCTTCAAAATGCTTTAATCCCCCAAATACCACTGCGTATGTGCTGCCGCTATCAGCACGATGCATAGCTTGCAGGTCGCCAGCACAACCTCATCGTCAGCTGGAGTGCGGCAATACCCAGTGTGACATTTGCAGTGGGAGCCGCGGCCCGAGGGCGCATCTGGCGAGGCGCTGCTGGCGGCCGGCTGGTTTCGCTTCCTTGCCGCGCCACACACCTACTGGGACCACCGCCCTGCAGCTTCAACTGACGCCAAAGCGGAATCCAGAGCCGGCGGAGGAGCCAGCAGCGACATGGCAGCTTCTGGTGACAGCGCGCCGAGCAGCGGCGGCGGCGATTCTGCAAGCGGCAGCCCCAGGGCAGCAGCAGCAGCAGCAGCCGCCGGCGTCAAAGTCGGCAGCGCCAGCGGCGGCGGCTTCGATTTCAGCCACCAGCATGACGCCTCCGATGGGCTGTCGCTCAGTGCGGCGCCGCTGTGGGTGCGGCAGCGGGTGGCGGCAATGGACCGTGACCCAAACGCCGCAAAGGTGAAAAGTGCACCATGTCTGTAGTGTTCTCTTCGGCTGGTCTTGTCGATTCAGGTAATCTTGCAAGGTCAGACAGACCTGCATTGTGGCTTCCGCCAACCAGCCTAAATCCCAGATGGGACATGCTGCACGCCCTGAGCAGCTTGTGAGCTGTCAAACTTTGCACCACCTCCATCAGACCCCTACGGTTGTCAGACCAGCAAACGAGCTTCACCAAATGCAAAGCGCAGCCGGTGGCAGCGCCGGCCGCAGGCGTGTCCGCACATGCCCGTTCCACCGCCGCAGCCGCCATGGCTTTTGCCAGCTTCCAGCGGCAGCCGGAAGCGCACCAGGACTTCCGGCGGCTCAAGGCGGCGGGCTACAAGCCGCCCTGGTTCCCGGACGCGCTGCACACCAAGACGCAGGCGGCGCTGTGGCTCAACGGCGACGGCACCCTTCAGCGGTGGCAGCAGGTGAGTCGAGCTGGCAGTAGATCTGTCGAGCTGATACAACTGAAACTGCGATGCGAAAATCAGCAGGGTGGTTGTTGTGTCACCTTTGCACAACCAAAAGCGGCGTTGACATCGACAGACTAGGAGTCACGTGCATGGCGATTCAAAGTCAAGTGCCCTGCATGCCACCGGCTGCCGCGCCTCAAAAGCGGGGCCCCCACGACCATGTTGCGCGCCCTCAGCCAGCGACTCGCCCAGCTTCCTGCTCTGAAACCTCAGCTTGCCATGCATCTCAGCTCGCGACGCCAGACTCCAAACCCTGCCGCAGGACTGGGGTAGCTCAGAGGCGGCAACGCGCCGCGCCGAGCGCCCCATCGCAAACGACTGGTTCCGCTTCCTGTCGCGCCCCGCCGAGTACTTCGACCACCGCTCCGCCAAGAAGCGGCCCTCCTTCCCCGACTTCCGGCACCAGGTATGTAACCGCATGAGGTTCCAGTACCAACGATGCTTGCTCAAACCAATGCAGTGCTCTGAGCTATCAGCAGAGCACCCAACATGCTTTGAACGTGTAGAAAGGCATACGCCTTCAATCGCAGGAATGTCCCATCCTTCTGTTTCCCTGGTTGCAGCACAACTCCTGGGACGCGCTGTGGCTGGAGGACGCGCCGCGGTGGGTGGCAGACGCGGTGGCGGCCATGGACACCCAGACAGACCGCAGCCGGCAGGTGCGGCTGCCTACCAGCCCGCCTGCCTGCCTGGAATAGGAGAGGTGATGGGGCCTGGAGGAGCGCTTTGCCGCGCGGCGGGCGGCCTTCCTAGAGGAGTTCAGACGCATGTCCGTGGTCTCTGCGATACAAGTCATTCATCAGTGCATGGCAGCTGCATGTGCGTCTGAACCTTTCATTTCACCTGATCGCTGCAGCCGGTCGAGGTGCCGAGCCGGAAGGAGCACGGCGCTGCGCGGTGTCAGAAACTTCCATATCACATATTTTCAAAGCGACTTTGTACGTCCTGTGCTGCAGCCGGTGAAAGTGCTGAGCCCGGAGGAGCGCGGCGCGGCACGTTGGGCAGCCTTCCTGGAGGACCCGGATGCGTGGCTGGACCAGCGGCCCGCAAAGGCGGCGGGGCAGCTCGGCAGCCGCCACCCCGACTTTGTGCACTCTGCGGACAAGCGGCGCAGCCTGTGGCTGGACTCCCACACCACGCCGCCCGAAGTGCACAAGGTGAGGCGGCCCATGCCGGCAGACTGCGAGTGAGCGAGCAAGTCAGAGAAGGCCTGTTGTGAGCAGGATGCACCAAGATTTACACCTGCCTAGTCAGCGTCTGACGCTGCACGGTTCTTGCGCAGGTGCTGACTCTACGCAGCCTGAAGAAGCGGGTGCCGCCAAAAGCGTCAGCGCGCCCGGCGACGGCCAAGATGGCTCCCGGGCCGTCGGCCCAGCGACTGAGCTCAGCCACAGCGGGCAGGCAGCCGGCAGGCAGGCCCCAGCATGAAGGCAATATGCACATGCTGCCGCCACCGCCTCCGGCGTCTGAGGCAGCAGCAGGCGCCGCCGCCGCTGGGCAGCCATCCTCCGACCTGTCTCAGTGGCTGGCCGGCTGCCAGGCGCCCAGCCGGTCGGCGCCGCAGCGGCGGTCGCAGTGGCCAACGCAGCCGTCGCAGCAGCGGGGCCTTCAGCCTGCCAACAGCGGCACCGCTGGCCGTGGCTCTCGGTATCGATGATGCCGCCAAGAGCTTGCAGCACAGCATGCAATGAGTCTTCGCAGCATCGTACACTTTGGCGTGTGTCGCTGTGCGGGGGTGTGAAACCGGTTGCAACACTTTCTGTTCGCTTGCTTCCCCGTCTCTCTTCCTCTGTTCTCCTTCCCTCCACCAATGTCCACTCCTCTCTTCCTTCTGCCGCCTCCCACACTTCTTCCCTCTCTGCCGCCTATGCAAATTCCCTCTTCCGCCGTACGCTGCTTCTCCTCCCGCCCATTCTCTTCTGCGTATGCGGCATTGTTTTTCTTTCTGCAGACCGCCGGCCCGGCTTTGTGTTGCAAGAAGTTCCACTCACGTTCCATCTCTCTATTTTTACATGGGAAAACCAAGTCTCATCATTCCATCCCACATGCAGCAAATCAACACGCACGCCCTCCACATACGGCGGCAGGACATCCACTGGATGCCGCAGACTCTACCAATCTGTGCGTCTGTCCAAAAATGCTCCGAGCAAGCCGTGACCCAGCAAGAGTCCCGTTCATATTAGATGTTGCTGCACTGGGCTGGGCATCTTATCGTCTGCATCTGCTCGCTCGAGCAGCCGATCGCACAAAATTGGCGGCAGGCGCAAAACGCCTCTGCCCGTTCCGTTCCCGAGCTGACCTTCTCTCAGCGAAACAACTAAGGTGTGCGTGCTCTCGCTCGACAGGAGTCGTTCCAGTTCTTGAGTCGTTCCAGCGTCTAACCAGCTGCTATCTGAAACCTGGCTTTGCGCTGTTTCCACGCCGAGCTTGCTTGCAGCTTCCCGCTCTTGCATCAGAGGCCAGCAGCTTCTCCTGTCCTGATTTTAGTCAGCATCGCTGCTGCTACCGATCCAGGCTTGCCATTGGCCAGACCTCTCCCGCTCGTCCGGAGCAGCCGCGCCGCTGTCAGCAGCATGCCCCTGTCAGGCGCGGTACCGCCCTCGGCTCAGCCACCCGCCAGCAGCGCGCCTGAGTCGCCGCCGCCGGCCGCCCGCTGTGGGGTAGCGTGCCCACGCCGCTGCCGCCACTGCCGCCGCCGCGGTTCCATCGGTGCAGCCATTCGAGCTGTCAGCGTATTGCGGCGGGCTGCGCCGCGACGTCTGTGTTTCGCCTGCTGTGACCCAAAAACCTGGCTCACCGCACCAGCTGCGCCCGCAGCGATGCCTGGCGGCTGACCTGGCGGTGCATGCTGGACCACTCGTCCTCGGCTGGCGCGCGTGCCGAGCGCCCGTGGAAGAAGCGCAGAACCTGCGGCAGTCAGTGCGGTTTGGGTCAAAGACGGCCTTGCTTGCCAAGCCCGTGGGGGCAACTGCATGCCGTCTGCAACTGGAGCGGATTCTGCGTCCTTGCGCTGCTTGCTGGCACGCCGCACGCTTGCTAAGCTTTGCAGGAGACGGCACAGAGGCTGCTCGGCGATAGTCGAGGTGTCGAGTGCTGGCTCAGGGTTGCAAAGGCGGTACTGTATAAACATGGAACGGGGCGCGCCCTGGCCATTGAGCCGACGGCGGAGCCGCCAGAAGTCTGCGCACGCTGAGCCGTGCATGTGACATGTGGACAGGAGGGTTTTGAACCGCAGGATGCAAGAGAAAGGGGCAAACCGCGTCCACGGAGCCGACGACGGAGCTGTCAGTCTGCGCGCTCAGGAGTGCATGCTGACAATGCGAGTGGGAATGGTTTAGAAGTAGAGGATCCAGGGGGCGCGCCGCGTCCACGGATGCGGCAACGGAGTCGTCAGAAGTCTGTACGCTGTACGCCGTGCATGTGACGCGAGGAGGGGTTAAAATCGCAGAATGCAAAGGGGGACCCACCGCGTCGACGAAAGAGCCGCCAGGAGCCCGTACGCTCAGGAGTGCATGCTGACCATGTGGGTAGGATGGAATTGGGATGTATAAAATCCATGGGACGCACCGCGTCGACGGAGCCGATGATGGAGCCGTCCTCGGCCTTGAGCGCCAGCGACGCCTCCTCGTGGTCCGCCGCCAGCACCTACAACGTTGGCAGCAAGCTCATACCGAGCTCATGGCCGCTTTCAGCCGGAAGGGCATGCAGGATGCTTGTGAGGATGGTTGCGAGGCTGCTTGCGGTGGACGAGCTGGCTTTCAGACGTCCTGAACGAAGGTGATACTGCACTCGGTATGACGCTTGATGCTACATGTTTGATCCCGCTCACCTTGTGCAGCGGGTGCTCCGCGGCGCCAAGGACGCCGTCGGGGCCCGCGACCGTCACGCGCAGCGTCTTGGCGTCGCGCGCCGCCGGCACCGCCACCCGCTCGTTCCAGCCGGCGCCCTGCATTGAGTCGACGAGAGCTGTGACTGAGTTGGCATGGTGCCTGGGTCTGGGGAATGAGTTGTTGAATGATGCTCCAGGCTTGGTCAGAACCCGCCGGCGCAGCTCCCTCCAGGAGTACGACTTGCATGTGGAAGCGCCAGCGGCACGCAAGCAGTTCAAAGGCGCAAGATGCATGTGATGTCAATGCACAAGCGCAGCAACAGTGTCGGAACAGGGCGGGCGCGCGCATGCTGAGGCGTGAAGATGATGCGCTGCAGTGCCCGCAACGGGCTAACACTACATAAGCCTATCAGATTAATGTTCACACACAGCCTAACACCGTCCAAAACAGCCGTGTACCGACTCGCATCGGGTTCACAGCTGGCATTGCACTGGCGATGACGATCACCACCGCGTCGGTGCGACCGCGACAGTGCACGGATGGTACAATTATAATGTAATCCCAGAGCATTTGCAGTCCGAGCCTCGTTCAAACGCGATCCCGGAAGATCATGGTGTGACTCGTACTTGCCACAGCACCAGCCGGAAGTTGGGGCTGTCTGCGGTTGACCGCGGCGCCTCGTCGACACAAGGCGCAGCGCATGAGAGGAGGGCGGCATACAGCTTGGAAACAGGAGCGCCGCTGGCAGATCGGGATCAGGGACGCCGGATCCGCACCGGCCTGGTCTCCCCGGATATCTTGGTAGAGGCCGTCTCGCCGGTGCCCACCACCTCCAACTCCACCAGCTTTGCGTCCTGCAGCTCCCGGCTGAATAGGTGCACCTGGACGCGACCGGATGGCGCCATTGCTGCGGTGCTATCTGCTAGGCCAAGATACCCCTTGGAGCCGCCTCTGCTCAGTCTGCTGACGTGTGTTCGGCGCTGGTGGTGCTTTGCCAACCACTCCGCCCGCAGTGTGTGCAAGGATCTGAAATTGGATGCTGATTTGCGGAAGCAAAAGGACAATGAGAGGTCTGCGGCGAAGCAGCGTGCAGCATGTGAATGGAAATCTTGCACACGTGCTGGCGTGCTTTGAGTAGGACCTAGTAACACGGTAGCCCTCGCATACGTGCTCGACAGACAAGCGGCAGGGTCCAGCACTTCATATAGTTGCTCTCGAACTAAGCTGGAAGGTCCATACCGGCAGCGGCAGCGCTACGCTGCGGGATTGTGATTACGTTCAGAAGCCCATGGCGGTTTCGAACAGGTAGCTGGCCGCGCGGTCTGCATCGCCGTTGCTGACCGATAGTGCCTCTACTGCCTGCTCCCGGCTGAAGCCCAGCCCCTGCAGCTGCTGCAGCTTGGCTTCGTCCGCATTACCGCCGGGTGATGGGGCGGCGGCGGCGGCGCCGCCCGCTGCTGCTGCGCTTGTTGCTGGCTCCGCCGCCGGCTGCGCTGCCGGCCGCCCCACGGGCTGCTGCTGCGAGCTGGCCGCCGCCGTTGGCGCCGCCGCGGCGGGCATGGGAGCGCCTGCGGCAGCGCGCGCTGCCGCCGCCGCCCCGGCCGCTGCGCCCGCGTCCGGCGCCGCACTGCCGGCGGCTGCTGGCTGAAACCCGCCCGCCGTGTTGCCTGCGCAATCAGTTCATGTGTGGCCAGTTCTGCATGTGGTTGAATGCAGAGACACGCAGAGAGACCAGAGGACACTTGTCAGGGAGGTTCTGTTGCAGCGGGTGCGCCGTCACCGCAGGCACCGCCCAAGGCCGTAGCTCCCTCCATTGCTTCTCAGTATCTACGTCCGAAACATCTGCACAGGAAGATAGCACATTGGGCGGCGCGGCGCCGAGTGCGCCGTGTGTGTCCTCCGGCAGCTCGCACGGCTGCAGGAAGGGCAGCGCCACGTCCAGGTTTTATGTTGTCAGGTTGAACTTTCATGGTGTTCAGTAAAGCATACCTGAGGATGGGACATCTGGCGGCGGGGCGCCGAGCGCGCCACGCGCATTCTTGGGAAGCTCGTGCGGCTGCAGGAAGGGCAGCGCCACGTCCAAGTTGGTGAAGCGCAGCACATTGGCCCGCAGGTCCAGCTGGCACTGGTGCCGCCGCAGCATGTCCAGGCCGAAGAGGAAGGGCATGTCGTCGTTGTCCATGACGGTGAGCTGCGTGGCGAGGTACTCGTTGCCGACCTTCATCATCGCCTGACGTGAACACAACAGATATCCAGCCAGCCACAAAACCAGCCATTGAACATCCCCAATGTGACCCGTCAGCTGCACCGCCAGGCAGTCAGTGCCGACCTTCATCTTAGCCTGCGGGCAGGGCGTGGTCATGAGATGTTGGGTGAGGCAGGTGTAGAGAAAATCCAAGCACAGTGTGAGACTCTAAAGACGCTGCAGCTGCTGGTCAAGCTGTGGAAGCCACAGAACTTCAAGGCTAGGAGCACATGAGGCCTCAACCCCTCTGGCAAAGCCAGAACAGTATAAGTGAACTCACCTGGTGGATGCGGCCGAGGATCTTGCCGGTGCCGACGCCTTTGGCGATGCCCGCAAAACGGCGGTCGATGAGGTGCACCAGCCCCAGTCGCTCCGCAGTGCCCTGCGGTTCATTCATGTAGATTTCACGCATTCCCCTTGATTTCCTTGCGACCAGCCTTGTTGCTGCAAGTACAGCGTACACCATGGACTACTGAGGCAGATGGCCGACATATGGCCTTTGTGCTGCATTTGTTCATGGTTGTGCCATTTAGAGCCGCTCACCTGCCCGACAATGGTCATCTGCGCGCCGCTGTCCACAAACGCCGCCACATTGTGGCGGTTGATCTCCAGGTTTACGTACAGCATATCCACCTGGACAAACACCTGCGAGGAGATATACCACGAGTGCGAATCCAAACGAGGTTCATGACGTTGGGCATCTCCTAAGCAGCATGCAAGACCCCCTCGCTTTGCACCACTCCTAGGGCGGCAGGACGTCCGTCATATCTGCGATTGCTAGGCAGCAGGCAAACACTTCGATAGAAACCTACTCAATATCTCTCACCTCGGGATTGTGCTCCATTGCCTGCTCGTAGTTGTGCGCCACATGCTCCTCTGCAATGCGCGCCGCAATGCGCGCCTGTGCATCCATCAGAACGAAAAGCGTCAGCAGCGGAGGAGCTTCCAGCACTTCGAGCGCCGTCATGCGGCAGACTCGACAACCCAGCAACGAGCAGCCACCATGCGGAAATTCCATGGCGTACCCAGCGCAGAGTTGCAGGCTTTTGCCATGGACACCGGAGAATGAAACGGCGTAAGCATTTCACAAGCTGCAGTGCGCGCCTGGGCCTCCTGGTCACAGGGGACCGACGATCCAGAGGTCCTCCTCCGGCTGCCCCTCTTCGGCTTTGGTACAGACAGCTTTGCGTGCTTTAAATTGCAGATGGCAGACGCCAGCACGCACTTGGGCCTCCGGGTCGAAGGGGTCGGCATTCCAGAGATCCGCCTCCGCCTGCCGCGCCCGTTCCGCCTCGGCCTGCCGCCCCACATGCATCTCCTTCATGAGCTGCGCCACCTTTGCGGTGTCGCCCGCCCTGCGTGAAGTGGACTGGTTGTCAGAACCCCTGACGGTAGACCTGGCGTCCATGCTTTCATGCAAAGGCAGGGCGCTGCATACGCCTGCGCACATGCAACAGCTTCATCAGCTGCGCAAGCCTTCGCGGCGTCGCCTGCCCTGTGCAACATGCATGCAATGCATGTGTGGTGTGGCGAGCAGCAAGGATAACAATCGTGTGAGTATACGTCCTTCGTGAGCTGCGCCAGCATTGCAGCGTCGCCGTGTGCATGTGATCCACACACAATGAGCACTGCTTGATCGTTGGTACCTACCACTTTGCCGGTGCACATGCATCCCAAGGTCTTGTTGCCCCATGCTCTGAACATGCAGCACGCAGAAGACGGAGCGTAATGAAGGTGATGAAGGAACTCAAATCATCAATTTCACCCACCTGACGGCCTCGTACAGCGGCCGGTTGCCGCCCTCGATCTGCGACATCATGTCCGCGCTGCCGCGGATGGCCTCCAGCATCGCCTGCGGGTTGAGCACGTTGCCCTCGCCGTCGACCGCCATTGGGTGGGACTGCGGTGGCGCGGCGCCCCCCGGGTCCGTGCCGCCGCCGCCGCCGCCTATGCGCGCCAGCATGAGCAGATCCCCCTCCTTCACGCTACTGCCCGACAGCGTGGCGCTGCGCGGGAGAACAGCACGCGGTTGGGTCGGAGCAAGTATGGAATGTGTGAGCCTGACGGATTGCAGAGCCTGAGACACCTGCCGAGCATCGTTGCTCTGCAAGACATGGGGAGCACAGAGTGCACGAGATACACCCCAAGTCCTCCCCAAACTATGCGTTCGCTGAGGCACAAGTGCGCGGCGCCCGAGGCGTCACGGTATCCCGAGATTTCAGCACCGAGGCGACACCACCCCATCGGCTGGCGAGTGCATTCAGCGGCCAGTCAGCCGAGCTTGCTGCCGTCGAGCCTGCACGTGCTGACCTGTCCACAAGGCCCTTGCCGGTGACGAACAGCAGCTGCTGGTCCGCCGGCACGCCCGTCTCCGCTTCGAGGATGGCCTTCAGGGTCTGAACCGTCTCGCCGCCGTCGACCTGTGACCATTATGCAAGGCGTTGAGCGGAGCTCACGAGCATGCAATTTGCACCAAGCCTATGCGAGGAAGTGTGTCAACCCACGAAACAGCATGCGATCCGTTCAATGTGCGCGCACGTCCACCGTCACGACTCGGTCATCATCTGATACTATTGTGAGATGCATTGTGAGAGCGTGAGGGTCAGGCACGCTGTTGGCCCTGATTTTCCAACTTGAATTCAACTGCAGTCGAAACGAGCTGCGGTACGTCGGGAGCACATGCGAAATGTAAGTTGAAGCACTGCTTCAGTGCTGAGTCTGCACTTGACGTTTTATCAAAAACTGCCTCGCGAATGGCAAATGGAAGCATCCAGCAATCAGGGCGATGTGCTGTCACCATCTCACGTGGGCTGACGCGATGTGCACTTCGCATGTGCAGCTTCAGTTGGCAAAGTGACATTGGCATGTGCAGAACAAAGTCGTATCAAGCTGCCACACAGCTGCATCCACGGTTGCGCACGTTCCTGCTGCCAATCTTGCACTGCCATCCTGCCGCGCCGCCGTTTCAATTGCTTTCAGCGTTGTGTATCGCCCAGGAAGTCAGCTACCGTCTTGTTCTCACTCCGGTATCATCATCGCATAGAATCTGACAGGAAGCACACTTTCTGGCAAGTATCCAGCTGAGCGCTGCGGCCGAGCCATGGACCATGACCCTTTCATGCGATGGCAGACAATGCTGAAGTTCTTCCACGACAATCTCCGAAGCGGCTTGGAGAGCTTAATCCAAGTGCGTAACTAGTGGTCTTCAAGAAGAAGGTTTGCCGACGGGGCGCACTGCCGCTGCTAGCAGCGGTGCTGCGCAGTGCTAGCAAAGCGTTACAATGGCAGGATCTCCCGCACTAACCAGAAAGTCAACGAGTGCATTCAAATCAGGTCAATGAGTCTGCTCACTTCAAGCAGCGCTGCTGTGCAGGAATGCGAACGCGGCGGCAGCAGGACATCTCCCGCATTCATTCGGAAGGCGCAAATGTACTTGAACCACCTGGAGATGCATCACGGTGCTGATGCACCTGAAAGCTCGGCATCATGCAGAGCATGTTTGAATTCTTTCTTGCTTGGAACCTCCGTCAATGAATGCGCACGTCGTTTAGGCTGACAATTGCTTGCTGCACCACCAGCTCAAGTCACGGCCTCGGCTGCGCAGGCATCGAGGACCGGGCGATCTTTCCGGCGCTGGCCGCCAGGATGGACGTCAGCGGTCTCCAGCAAGACCACAAGGAGATGGAGACCGTCATCCACGACATCCGGGAGGCGTGCCGCACCCACGGCGAGCTCGGCGGCCACCTGGCGGAGCTGCGGGAGTTGGTGTTTCCGCACATGCTGCTGGAGGAGGAACAGACGAGGGCAGCAAAGCTGCGGGCCGCAGGGTTCACACCACAGGAGATGCACAACATGGGTTAAGCGCGGGGAAGCTGCCGGGTTCAAGCGGGGTTCAAGCCGCAAGGGACTGCGCACGTTGTGATGCTTCTAATCTGTTTTTCGAACCTGGGTAGACTAACTGACTTTTCCTTCTTATCAGGACCTGACTCGTTGGTGAGGTACGGAAGTCGCCGTTTGACTGCGGTAGCTTGTGCCTCTATAGAGTAGAAGGTTCAGAGAGAGGAACCGTACGCAGCTGTGATAGGCGGTGACTGACTGTCGAGAAATTATGCTGTCAGCTTACAGAGGTGCACATGATAATGACAAGAAAATACATACATGGACATGCGCACTGGATACACACTGGACGCTCAACACAACTCAAACTGTCATCGTGAGTTCGCATATCCTGCTTGAGAAATGACATGCAAGCCACCGCTTAACGTCAATCTGGACTCCAACTTCATCCTACATTGCCGCACTGCCAAGGACTTGCGGCATTGCTGGCGAGACCTGTCCGCAGAACCAGGCACAATCATGCCGGAAGCAGCCGACGCCTAGCAGTCAAACTTTGACTCTTCAGCAATCGAGCAGAGATGTCATGCTGTATGTGGTTCGCTGCGCAGCCGCTGGCCCACGTACGCCTGTCCCTCGAACGCCGGCGCCTTGCAAAGGGGCAGGTTGAGGCGTGCCCCTGCTCTGCTGCACGCTGCTAGCTGCCCACTCATGCCCGGCCCTCGAACACAGGCGTTTTGCAGATGGGGCAGGTGGAGGCGCGCCCCTGCTGCCGCAGCCACGGCTCCACGCAGCCCTGGTGGAAGGTGTGGAAGCAGGGCAGCGCTGACACCTGCATCCAGTTAGCAGCGGCGAGGGTGAGCTTCAACTGCAGGGCGTATTCAGGCAATGCCACATCATCTTCGTAGGACCCGTCCTGGAATGGACACAGCGGAGGGTCACGCAAGATGGCATGTGACGACTGACCTGGGCGCCCTCGTCAAATTGATCGAGGCAGATGCTGCAGGTGGGCGCCTCCTCCTCCGCCGCCGCCAGACTGGTCCTGCTGCTGCCGCCGCCGCCGCTGGATGCGCCATACCGCTCCTGCAGCGCTTGGTGGTACGAGCTGGCGCCCTCGCCGGCTGCTGCCTTCTGCGCGATGCAGTGGCAACGGAGTGTGAGATTTAGTTAGGGGTTAGGCAGTGCTTGGACGCTCATAGCCTTCTGGCAGTTCAGTAGAGCTGAGCTGTTGAGCTCAGAAAATCCAGCCGGCATGTCTGCTGCCTGCCAGGCTCCTGCGCTTACCTGGCCAGCCTGTCCACTCCAAATTGTGCTCTCGAACAGGTGCGCCACGGAGCAGCACGCAAACAGGAAGATATTTTCAAGCCTAGCTGCCCGCTCACCTGCTTTGCTGCCCTGCTGCTGTACACAGCCGTCGGCAGCGCCAACAGCTGCTCCTCGGAGACAGGTGCGCCTCGACCGCCGCCATCCCGGTCCAGCGCCAGCAGCATCTGTGATATGTACGAAAAGGCCGTCAGTGGGCTGTGCGTCCATCAGCCGGGGTGTGAACATTCATCACTGTGGCGCCGAGTCAGCAGCCCTGCTGGCAAGCGTCCACGTCTGCGGCGGAAACAGCTCGCTGAAGTGTCCCCAGAACGGCCCGCTGCAGGGTTTCAGCTACCATAAGTTCCATTGGTAAACTGCAGCGCAGCAAGGCAGAACACCAAGGATGCCAATCAATACTAGCAGAAGCGCCCACCTCGTAGTCCGACTCGTCAAAGTCCCGGTCCACAAGGCCCAGCTGCAGGTTCAGCAGGTCGATGCCGAAGGGATTCTCTGTCGGGCCGCCCATAATCCCGTCGCCACCTGTATGGACACAGTCATGCTTGCAGATTGCATTCAAGGAGCAGGTTGGAATCATGCTTTGGAGGTTGCGCGTGCGATATCGCGCAATGTCTAGCATGGACACAGAGCAGTCACGCCTGCAGCTCGATCGTATCAGGGAGCATCCATGCATGCTCAAGCATTCCTGATAGAACACGTATGATTCTGAAGGCGCTCACTGAAGAGTTGCGCGCCGTTCGAGCTGCTGTAGGTGAAGATCACAGGGCCGTGCGGCGCTTGGCGGCGACGCTGCAGCTGCTCCTGCCGCGCGAGATAGGCGATATCGTCGTCTGACTCCTCTACTTCCTCCTGCGAATGGAATTTATATGACCGACATCAGAAGCCACTGCAGGCCTGCCGAAGTAATTGGCGCTTGCCAGCCGCGGTCAGCGCCAAGGCGTTACCAAGGTCTTTCGACTCACCGGATGCTCTCTGTTGTAGGAATGGTACATTTCATACGCGCGTAGCCCCACCCAGCTCGCCACGAGGCCTGCTGACAGGACATTTGAGACAACCTGCCCGAGCGTCATGCCGCGCCAAATGTGCTAGATGGCACTCAAGTCTACGGCGCTGGCCGGCTTGAAATTGTGATCGATCCGTTCAAGTGTAGTCGGAGAATCCCTGCGCCTGTCTGCTGTAGAATTTAATCTGGGAACGAGTTGCTGGCAGACCAACGAGGACGGGGATCCTCCACAGGGTGATGACGAGACACAGCAATTTCGCCTTGCTGATACGAACCAAACGGCACAAAATCACTCATGATATGGAGGTGAGGCCGCTGCGAAAATGAGCGAGCATGTTGGCTTCGCGAGGAAGCTGTGTCACTACTGCCCCCTGTCTCGCAGAACGGGGCACAACAGGTACAGGGGTTTCATGTATTGAGCGGGGAAACATTCAACTGATTCAGCTGCAAGCGGCATTTCCATTTGCAATTCGATAGTCATTCAATAGACATCGAGTCGCCTGGACCTTCGTTGTTGCGCCGCACAATCATTCTACTAGCACTGCCTTTTGCATTCTGTTCGAGAATGGACAAGTGCCTGCAGCTCAGTCAGCAAACTTCCAGCGTGTGCAAGTCGTCGTCACAACGACACCAGGTACCCATGGACTGCTGCACGTGATGCAACACTCCCGGCCATGTGCTTGATCGATACTTGAAGCTGCGCACCCATCCCGCAGGTGAAGCCGTTCACCGCCAAGCGTCCGGCGCCAGTTTTCGGAGCCCAGCTCGACCACAGCCCTCAGCTGTCGCACAGGTGCGCATGGGCGTCGTGCACTGGCATCATGATGCAAAACGCCTGCGCCGCATTTGCGGCGGCCCCCACAATTCGCCGCATGCCGCATGCTTGCACCCATGAAGGTCCCATGAGTTGAGCAACCGTGCATGGCTGCCTGCTATAATGTCGCGATTGCACGCCAGGCAGCAGCAGCAGCAGCAGCAGCAGCAGCAGCAGCAGCAGCAGCAGCAGCAGCACCAGCAGCCTCGGGCAACAAACAGCTTAGCCGTCAGCCGGCGGCGGGGGCCGCAGCCTTTGGCTGCCATGACGGCAGACCAGGTGCCGGCGCCGCCGGAGGTGCCGGCGCCGCAGTTGCCCTTCCGCGTGGGCCACGGCTTCGACTTGCACCGCCTGGAGGAGGGGTGCGAGCCCGCTTAAGGGTGGAGAGCGACTACTGTTGCCACTAACTTGTCCACAAGCCTGCTGACTCGCCTGGTTCTCTGCCCTGCAACAGCAGCATACGGCATCAAGTCGCATATCGTCAATGCGAGCTGCAGCTGCCAATTGTGCCGCCAAGCGACACGAAGTCAGCCTAGCAGCGAATCCAGGTCCTCTCGATGCGGTGCGCAGGTACCCGCTCACAAACGGCAGCGTGAATGTGCCGCACATGCGCAGCTGCGCCCCGCACTCGGACAGCGACATGCTGCCCGCTCACACGATATCCCTCTCATAATATGCTCCTGTCAAGTGACATCAGTTCTTACACGGTCCGCAGGTACCCGCTCATCATTGGCGGGATTGATGTGCCGCACACGCGCGGCTGCGTCGCGCACTCGGACGGCGATGTGCTGCTGCACTGCATCACGGACGCGCTGCTGGGCGCTCTGGCCCTGCCTGACATCGGGCAGATCTTCCCCGACAGTGACCCCAAGTGGAAGGTGGGGCACACTTGTCGGCTTTGCTAGCTTTGTCTTTCAAGTTGGCGGTCGCTGCCAGCGTGTGCTGGCGCCAGCTTCCAGACCTGAGGGCGCTGGCGGCAGCTGGGAGGGCGGCGTCACAGCCAACAGGCACTGCGGCCGCGGGCGCCCCCTGGCAACCGCTTGCAAGCTCGGCCCTGCGGAGATGAGATGCCAGGCCGACAAGGTTCTTGACATCTGCCGTTTCATCAGACTGAACAGGAGTGGCAAGCCGTGTGCGTAGGGCGCCAACTCGGACGTGTTCATCCGGGAGGCGATGCGGCTCATGAAGGAGCGCGGCTACTCGCTCGGCAACCTGGACGCCACCATCATCGCCGAGGTGCACTTTCCGCAGAAGTACTTTTGTCACAAGGCATTTGTGATTAGCGTTCATGTTCGACCGGCTATTCGCTGGGCAACCTGGACGCCACCACCATCGCCGAGGTACGAATGTCAACGTCCACAACACAGTGTGTGATCCAGCTGTGCAGCATCTGGTCGGCGAATCAGCTGCGCGCCGCACACTGTTGTGAACAGTGCGAGGTTTGAAAACGGCCAAGCAGGCTGATGCCTTTGTTGTCCACAGCAGATGTCGATGCCCAATGCAAGCAGGTGAATTCGTTGTATTCGATTTTCACTGCAGAGGCCAAAGCTGTCGCCGGTCAAAGACAAGATCCGGGACAACCTGTGCGCGCTGCTGGAGGCGCACCCCTCCGCCATCAACTTGAAGGCAAAGACGCACGAGAAGGTGGACAGCCTGGGCGAGAACCGCAGCATCGCCTGCCATACCGTCGTGCTGCTCATACGCGACTGAACTTTTGGGTGAATGAAGATGAGAAGCAGCGAATAGCAGTATCGCCGGCGAACGCCGCCATGCTGCTTGTACGCGAAGCAGCGACGCCTCATCCCTATAGATGAGGCGGCAGGCATTTCGGTTGAGACATGAGCTGGTGTTGAGGGCGCAGGGGAGCATCGATGATGTGCGTGCTGTGCTTGCTGCTGTTATAATGGAAGATCCTAGACGCATGTTTAAAGCCAGGATTTACAGCTTGTAAGGTTTCGGCCAGCAGCACACTTCCTTCAGGGTCATCACATGCCCACTGTTCAGCTCGGCTGCAGGAAACAGACATCGAGTTGCAGTATTATGGTCGTAGATGAAGCTGCAAATTTTGCAGGATTATGGTCGTAAATGAAGCTGCAAAATCAGCAGCAACCATCTACCGCAGGTGCGGGGAGTGCACAAAAGTCCCCCGCCACTCCAACTCCGGCAGTCGTCATTTCAAAATTGAGATGCTGATCGCAAAACATTCTGATGTACGGCTGCGACACCAGCCAGGCCGCACGGTGCAGCATCAGCCGATGGCGTCATCCAGCAGAGTTGCTTGGTGGCGGCACCACTGCGTCTGAGCTGCTGCCGCAGGCAGAATTGAACTTCACATCCACGCCGTCTGCTTCAGCGACTGGTAGACGGCCTGTGTGTTTATGAGAGCAGCAGATCGGCAAGCAAGGGAGCAGCAAGGCAAGGTTAGCGATGGCTCAGCCAGCAAACACATGGAACGAGTTTCAGGGTTACAGATCTGGAGGTCACTGTGGGGGCCACACGGGCAACATGCTGGGCAGGTGTCGCAAATTGCATGCAGCGCCACAAACTGCATAGAAGCAAATTGCACACCTTGGTCTGCGTGAAATTGCTCAGCGCCTCTTCTCCCTTGTCACGGCCGATGCCGCTGTTCTTGTAGCCGCCAAATGGCATGGCCGCCTGCGGCCAGCTTGCCGAAGTCAGTAACATGCGTTCACATTACAAGCACAACAGCATCTGAAAAGCGATATGAGAGGGACCTAACGCAAGAGGGCATGGTCTGCGGGGTTGTTGTGCACAGCACAATCGACAAGACAATTGGTGTTGTTGTGCACATATGACATGCGCCAGGAGGAGGGGCGTGTGAGAGAGACGCACATCGTAGACGTTGTAAAGGTTCACCTGCGCGTCAAAAACGCAACGCCCGTCAGCCTTCGGAGTCTCGCTACATGCACCAAGGCTGGCTCGATGAGCACCATCTGCAAGCAAAACATCAATGTGCACATCCACTCACCCACACGGTGCCGGCCTTGAGGCCGCGGGACAGCGTGTTGACGACGTCCACGTCCTTGGCCCAGACGCCTGTTGATTCAAACACGAAGAAGGTCATACAAGGACACAAAGCTGCTCAGCGCAGGATTGCTATTAATACGACTGCATGGTGGTGATAGCTTGCTGAGGTTCGCACACAACAAGTTGCACGCACAGCCGGACGGCATTCAGGCTCCAGTTTGCCTCTGGTGCTTTTCAGATATAGCTCTGAGCGCAGCTGCCGCGCACCTGACGCGAGGCCATACTCGTTGGCATTTGCGCGCTCCAGCACCTGAGCAGACAACAAATGCAGGTCGGAGGCTTGATCTGGGCGCAATCACAGGACCAGTTAAAGCCACATAGCGTGCTGTACTGCGCATCTTTGCCACAAATCTGAACCTATGGCATGCTAGCACAATTGCGTTCGCGAATGCAATCCCACCTCATCCAGGGTCTTGTACTTGAGGATGATCTGCACATTACAACGAACACTAAGAAGTAAGAAGGACGAGAGGCATAGGACATCAGCCCTGGTCGACCATGGCAGGCTTATTCGCGGTCCGATAATTATCTTCCTTCTCAACAGCTGGGTTTATCCTGTGCAGTTCACATGCTTTCCTGGACAGGGCCGAAGATCTCCTCCTGCGCGATCTTCATGTCGTCCTTGACGTCCGTGAACACCGTGGGCTCGATGAAAAAGCCCTTGTCGCCCACGCGGCTGCCGCCTGCGCGCCAAATAATCGGAGCCAAGATTTGGCTTCTAGGGCGCCGCCACATACACCGCAATCCGACACACCGCATGATTCGACGACAGAACCAGCGAGGCCAGAAAGTCAGATTGGCGGCAGGAAACCACCTTGGATAAAAGAGCTGCAAGTGTTTCTCCGGTGCCACAGCGACACTAGAAATGGCTGAGAAAGCGGGGCGCACCGTGCTTGAGCGTGGCGCCCTGGTCCTTGCCCGCCTGGATGTAGCTCATGATCTTCTGGAACTGGGTCGAGTCGATCTGCAGGTGCCGGCACACCACACTGTCAGCGGAGAGCCCTGCAGATCACACTGCGGCCACGGCAGAGCACCCCCCGCCTGCAAAGCAGTCCGGCAGCAAAACGAAGTCTGCAAATTAACTATAAATGAACAAGTTGGACTAGGCTGTTCGAATTCTCAGAGGGTCAAGGGGCGCCGAGCGTCGTCGCAGCAAGCATCCTTGCGAATGCAAAACAAACGAAACTGACAGTCAATAATCAGCGTATGAAACACTGACCTGGGGCCCCTGGTCGAAGTTTTCGGAGGAGAAGGGGTCGCCGACGGTGCGCTTGCGCGCCAGCTCCACCGTCTTGGCCACGAACTGGTCGTAAATGTCTGCACAGTCAAGAGAAGTGTATAAACAGGAGGGTTCACAGGACGCATGCACAGTCTGTTACCAGCCCTGCACTTGGGATTCAAGGACGCAGCATTCGGCGGCTCTTCATCATCACCAGTCTCGGTACTTTGACAAGCACAAGGTTGCAGCGGCTGCCAGCCTTGGAGGCCCATCATGCCAGGCATGCCCAACGCGTGCGCACCCTCGTGCACGAAGGTGCGGCTGCCGGCGGCGCAGCACTGGCCCATGTTGAACTGCAGCGCGATGAACGCCTCCTCCGCCGCCTGCCAGTAAACAAAGCCGGTATGCGGATTCCTCGAGTGCTGCAAGCGGGCCAGGGCTGCGCGCGGCAGCGGCTAGCCAATTGCATGTGGGCGCCTCCTGCCCCCTAGATCGCACTCCTGTCGCAGGAACCTTCCCTCAAGCATGCCACAGCATGGCGTGCGGTTGATGCATTGCGCATCCAAACAGCAGCACAGGTCCAGGGTTTTCACGACCAATGCATTGTGTTGTGCACCTCGTCCACATCCACGTCCTTCCACACGATGGCCGCCGACTTGCCGCCCAGCTCCAGGGTGACGGGTTTGATGATCTTGGCGGCCGCCGCCGCAATTATGCGCCCCACCTCCGTGCTGCCCGTGAACGAAATCTGACACACACACACGGCGCCGCGGATCAGCAGCCTAGCCGACTCCAATGTTTCTGATCTCGTCCCAAATCCATACTGCACGCGAATGTGATGTGCAGACGAAATGTGTGGTTCACACCAATGGACGATCTGCTGTGTGAATGTCCAACCCATGTGCCTTGTGGGATGCAGGCAAGGCATGCGCCAGGCACATCTGGCATTGCCGCACCTTGTCGACGTCGTTGTTGGAGGTCAGGGCTGCGCCCGCTGTCACGCCATATCTGTGAGCAAACGTGCAGTGTGACTTCAGATGTCTGAACCCAGCCTGCCCAGGGTGAGACCGTGTTGGAAACACGCACAGCACACGCAGCGCTCAGAATGACGATGTCGCGACGGCGCCTGGCACCTCTCGCCCAGAGCTGGCAGGCACACCTAGCAGGCCTCCTTGAGGCAAATGTAGGCTGTGCCGCCGGCGGGCTTGGGCCCAGAGGACTGGTGCAGATTCTTTGCAGGACTCACCCGTGGATGATGTTGAGGACGCCGGGCGGGAGGCCCGCCTCCAGCGCCAGCTCACCGTACCGCGCCGCCGTCAGCGGCGTCTGCTCCGCCACCTGATTTCACGAAAGATGTTCGCCAATTTGCAGTTGCAACAATGGCAGAGCTGTCTGTTTTGAGCTGCAGCCGCAGGCAGAGGACCCTCAACAGCGGAGGCAGGCGGGACCGCCGCTCTGTGGTCGAGAAACAACTGCAAACTGTGTCTGCAGATGTGGAATGTCAGCGCACCTTGACGACCATGGTGCAGCCGGCGGCCAGCGCGGGCGCGACCTTCCACGTCAGCATGAGCGCCGGGAACTGCAAGGTTGGGCAAAATCCTCAGCCGAAAAAAAACAAACGACTCGACATAGGTGACAGATGTTGCGAGACAGCTCATGTAACAGCTTATGTAACATCAGATGATCAAGATTCCGTGTCGGAACGAGTGCACAGCAGGCAAGGTCTTGCAAGAGCAGTTTCCAGGGGATGATGTCAGGCAAGGGTGTTGCACCAGCAAACAGATATGGGGGCGCATAATGGCATTTCAGCCAACAAACGGATTTGGGAAACGCAGATGTAGCGACGCACGTTCCACGGGATGATGGCGCCAACGACGCCGATGGGCTCGTGCAGCGTGTAGCCCCAATAGGGGCCATCCAGCGGGATGGTCTTGCCGCAGATCTTGTCTGCCCACCCGGCAAAGTACCTGCGTCGCAGCAGTTGATGCCTCACCACCACGGAGCACAACCTTCCGGCGGGGATGAGGGACAGCACCACATGGTCGCGCCAGCGCAAAGTGTTGTGGGTCAGCCAGGTGCATGTGAAGAGTTGATAGTGTCAATCGACAGAGTATGTTTGCGCCAGACTCACCGGAAGTGTGCGACGGACAGCGGGATGTCGGCGGCGCGGGCAACCGCAAAGGGCTTGCCGTTGTCCTGCATCGATACAAAGCAACACCGCTCAGAGGAGGTGCAGCAGCCGGCACAGCCGTGCATTGCAGCGGGAGCTTCACGCCTTTCATTTATCCGCCTTATGCCTTTGCTTTTGCTTGCGTGCTGGGGTCCCAGATGCAGGTGAAACATGGCCAACAGGCTGCCGAGTGTGTCACTGGAGTTCAATGAAACCCACCAGCGTCTCCAGAGCGGCGAGCTCCTCGGTGTGCTCCTCCAGCAGGTCTGCGAACTTGTTCAGGACGCGCGCCCGCTTCGCGCCGGTCATCTTGGGCCAGGGGCCCTGGTCGAAGGCCTTGCGCGCTGCGGCCACTGCGGCGTCGATGTCCTCCTTGTCGCCCTCGGCGATCTCGGTGATGACAGACTCATCCTGAAGACGCAGGATGAGACGCGCGTTCAGCGAGACGGTGGCGTGGTTATGCATGCCAGGCGGCGCAGATGTATAGAGTATCCGTCTTGTCGCCCTCTGCGCTCGGCCTGCGGAAGGCAGAGCGGAAGGCAGCGCATTTAGGGGAAGGTCGAAGGCATAGGACGGAGTGGACAGTGAGAATCGTGAAGTGAGTGAAGTGAGTGAACTAGGTGTGAACTACTAAGCAGGACTGTGGTGGGTGGGTGCGGCATTGTAGTGGCGGCGGTGGCGCAACGTGCAACGTTGGAATTTACTGAATGCATGACGTCGGCAGATCAGATGATACGCACCACCGGGTTGATGGTGGGGAACGTCTTGCCCGACTTGGCGGGCACGAACTTGCCATCGATGAGGAGCTGCAGGAGGGAAAGATACTGTCAGATTCATGTCTGGCACCAGCATGAACATGAACAGCCGAGCAAAAGCTTTCGAAAGCGATTGCAGATGCGCACCCCGGTCTTCACATTCTTCAATAGCTCGTCCTTGCTACAAGAGTTGACTCTGACGACAGCAAGAAATTAATTGAGGTGCAGAGCATGGACAGAAAGCTGTCTAGCTAAAGCTCATGTCCATGGCTTTCAAGCCAAGCAATGCGCTGAGTGTCTTTGCAACTCACAAAGCAGACGCGTCTGTGCGCGCTGCGTATTACGCATGTGGATCGGCTGACGACCAGCCGGCAAGGAAACGCACCCGTTTGCCTTCGACATGGTTCGCAAGCGTTTGTCAGTGATCACAGGAGCTTTCTCTAGTGATGACGTCGTTTGTGTGGGACTGCAAATGGTGATATGAACGCTGCACTTCACCCCCAGCTGCTGCGAAGATATCATCCACATCATTGCCCCCAGGACACTTCATCTCGCACGATAAAAGTACGAACCGAGAGTCTCCCAGTACTTAGCCAGTACTTAAGCCTATAGTTCATGCGCGGTCCCCGTATATGCGACACGCGTGCGCCTTTGTG
>JAABUL010000206.1_pt1 | contig 124016 bp, 145 predicted proteins | sample 5559151 | NCBI WGS metagenome assembly JAABUL01 (sample SAMN10711876, study PRJNA513368) | rock metagenome | isolation source: Antarctica rocks | place: Antarctica: Victoria Land, Pudding Butte sud | reverse complement strand
GGGGAGGAGGTCGGAGAGGTCGTCTTTGGTGGCGTGGGGTTTGATTGATGCGGGGGTAGTGCTGGGGGCTGTGGTGGCGTCGTCGGTGTCATTCTTGGTGGAGGATTTCTTCTTCTTTTCCAGGCGTTTTGCTTTCTTTGATGGTGGTTCGGGCAGATTTATGTCGATTTCGAGGTCGTCGGATGTTTCGCTTCTTCTGCGCTTGTGATCGGGTACGGTTGGCGCTGCTGGTGCGTCTTCCATCTCGGAGCTCGACATCGTGGCTGTTCACACTGTTATAGGCGTGTATTTGCAGGAAAGAAGTATAAGCTATCTGAACTCGTCGAAATTTTGCTAGCAAAGTCCGAGGCTCGACCCTACCGCAGCCCAGTAGGGTCAAAGTGGCTTAACTCCACCTCTACCCTTGCTTGCACATGCCATTGTCGACGCAGTTGACGTGTATACAACCTCACTATCTATATACCATCGCCGCGGTCAACTACACGTCATCCAACCAACCATGTCCGACTCGGAATCCAACACAGCAGCAGCACCAGCCCACGCGCATCTAGGCGGCAAGTCACTCCAAGCCCTCGAACGACCGCGATACAAGTCGTGGCGCAAGAAGTACCGCAAGATCCGGCAGCAGTTCGACACGGTGCTCGACGAGAACAAGCGCCAGTTCAAGGAGGAGCAGAAGTTGGAGGGGATTGCGAAGAGGTTGAGAGAGGAGCTTGAGTATGTGCCTCCCCTCCATACCATCATGCTTGGGCAATAGCTTGTAATGGACTATACTAACACGTATGGTTTCATTAGTGGCCTCCTCGAGCTCTGCCTCTCCCTAAACTCCACCCCCTCCATCCCGCCCGAGCTCCGCTTCAATCTCCACCAACCTGCTCCAGCTTCCGCCGATACCAGAGGTGCCCCCGGAATCGACATCGACCCCAACATCACCCCAGAACACGCCAACGGCCTCTTCGCCCATCACAACAACCTTGCTCGCCATGGGCAGCTACCGCCTCACCACCTGCAGGCGCTGCGCGACAAGATCGATAGCAGGTTGGCGGCGCAGGAGGTGGAGTCACTCCAGTCTCTTGCAGGTCGCGTCGCGCAACCCCTGCCATCTGCCGAGGACAACGAACCGAACGATGGAGACGAAGGCAACGACACATCCTGGCTCTCTCCCGATGCCGAGGAGATGTATCTCGCCCGCGTAGACGCGCGCTGTGCGCCAGACCACTACGCCCTCGCCCCCTCCACAGAACGAGAGAAAGAGCGCGAAGCTCTCGCCAAAGAAGCCAAACACTGGGCTGAACTCACGCCGCGGGAATTGGAACGGCAGGTCGAGCTGATGAACCCACAGAGCCAGCACAACTGGCTCAAGATCCACTGGAAAACCGCTACTAACATCGGCGGAGGCGACGACGATGCTGATAGCGTTGCGAGTCACGACGCTGCCGCTGGCGGTGCGCCGAAGAGCTCGAGAAAGCGCGCGGGGGCTAAGGATAAGAACCTGGCGAAGCAAGTTGGGGATCGCGCGGTGGAGAGGGCGAGGGAGGGGATGAGCCCTTCCATGGGAGAAGTGGTGGGTGGGGAGGAGGATGAGTTGGCGTTGGGTATGGCTTTGCCGATGGACGAAGGGGCGATGAGTGCGCGGAAGAAGGGCAGGGATCCGGATGGGACGTATAGGTTAAAGGGCGGGAAGGGGGCAGCGGGGGCGGGGAAGGCGAAGCGGAAGAGGAGTGGGGAGGATTTGGGGATAGGGGCGGAGGTGAAGAAGGCGAGGGTGGAGGGGGAGTGAGGGAGACAGGCCAATAGGCATCGGTGCCTGGTATTATATGGACTGACGGAAGCGACTCTTTGTTGAAAGACTACGGTATACTAGACATCCTACCTGGCAATTCTACGGTACATCACATACCGTGATGGACATGTAGAACACGCGTGGAAATTATGCGTAACGAAAGCATTACGCTTACCTTGCTGGAAGGTTCAATCGTATGACTTCCCATCACTTTGTATTAGCGAAGATCATCCCAAAGGCACGGGTATCTCGTAGACGTTCCGCTTAGAACGACCTCTCGCGCGACGGCACTACATCGGTCTGACCAGATTGACCACGGCATTCTATGCCCTATAGGTATTTCAGCCCCCAACGTGCATGGCTCCACTAGGTACGCCACGGCAAGATTGTAGGTAGCCCTCCCAACACGTAAGTAACGGCTGTCGTCTTGTCTTGTCCTCTCCTTCCATTTCTCCCGTCTCCTTCGATCTCCATCATTATATTAGACGGAATCCATGGACCCGAAAAATCTCGATCCTGACGAGGAGCTCCGGGATCCCGCCCGGGCGCCTGAGGTCGCTCCGTCTCATTCGCCGGAACCGGTGTTTTGGGAGTCGGAGGGGTTGCAGCACGCTGGAGTTGACTATGATGGCGGCGGGAAAGAGGCGTATTACAACGATGTCGACCACACCAAGGCCGACAATTATGTCGCTCAGGACGACGGTGCCTACAGCAGCGCGCGGAGACCTTGGTACAAGCGGAAGAGATGGATCGCGGCGATAGTTGTTGCAGTGGTGGTGGTGGTTGCGGTTGCTGTGGGGGCGGGCGTGGGAGCGAGTAGTAGTCAAGGTGGTGGAAAAGATGGGAAAGGACAGAATCAAGCAGAGGCACCATCACCCACATCTACACCCACCACCGCCCCCGCCCCATCCTCTCCCACATCTGGAGCAGCTGTAGCGCCAGCAACAAGCGGCCTCGCAAGCTTCACCTGCTCCAACGGCACCTACCTCTACTCCGCCCAACCGTCCGGGCTGGCGTATATTCAGGACTGCCACACCATATTCTACGTGAGTTTGCTGGATGTAGCCCCTATCGCTGAGCTTCGTTCTCTTGGTGAGGCATGCTAATCATACCCATCCTTTTTCACAGTACAACACCCCCAACATCTACACCAACCAGACCGTTGAAGGGCTCTACACGTCGACAAAATACTCTTTCCAGGCTTGCGTGGATTCGTGCGATGAGTGGAACGCCGCGCACGCGGTCGCCGCCAAGCCTTGCATGGCGCTGTCGTACTACGCCAACTTGACCAACGTTTTCACGGAGCACCAGGAGTGGCAAGGGAATTGTATCTTGAAGAGTGGGGTTGGGGGGGTGACGACGAATATTACGACGAGTACGGATAGTGGGATGGATTGGGCGCATACTGCGAGGTTTGTTTTCCCGATTGTGCAGAGTTGTCGTACCCGAGTAACGAAGCTGACTTCGCTTCTAGTGCTTATAGAGCGTGTTTACAGGAAGGGATACCGTGCTAAATACTACGCCTCAACCTGCCCAGTGGCTAACGACACTACTCTGGTCGATCATGCCTCTCTCTCGCGCCCTGCCTTCATGGACGGGGAGTAACAACTTGGCGACTGGTCAGTTAATGTTCTTTCTACAATGTAGGTCATTGGCAAAAGTTGAGGATTGCCGTATCGGTATCGCATATTCTATCAATTGCTTGCTGAACTTTGCTGTTCCGGAGTTGATTACAGCAAAAGCTGAGACTACGATGGCCCTTCGACTTAGCATGGTCCAATCATTCCACGCCATGCATCTACGAGGATACAAGCACCCCCATCACTGGAGAAAGTTTTTAAAGCACCGCTAGGACGACTCACCTTATACTCCTCCGGCCACCACAGCACCTTCATCCACGGGAACTTACCCGAACTAAACTCGTTGTACGAAATCTGTGTCCCGTCGGACGACTTACTCGTCTTCCCGTCCAAAAGCACCGGCTCATCGTTCTTCTGCAAGAGCGTCGCAAACACCTCATTCTTCCCAAACCACCTCTCTGGGTTTACCGAGAACTGCACCGACGGCTTCACAATCACTTTCATCCACATCGGCTGCGCCACCGCATGGCACAAAACCAGCGCAAGCCTCAGGGACCGGAGTATCCCGTCTCGATGCGCCGGGTTCTCGTACATCGACCAGGCGGCGCCGTAGGCTTCGTCGTGGTCGTCGGAATACAAGAGGCAGCCGTGTAGTTCCATGCGGTTGTCCTGGGTTCCTGACCGTTCAGTGCCGATGTGGCCTTCGATACCGGTGGAGAGACCGATGGGGCTCTCGAACATGAGTGGGATGGTGACATCACGGACGTATTTTTGCTCGACGGTTGTGACGATGCCGTAGACTTCTTTTGGTGCTAGGTTCACGACCGCTGGGTCATGTGAGACGTCTGGAGAACGGACTTTGGGATCGGTGGGATCGGTTGCGTGACGGAAAGCAAGTTTGATCGAGGCGCAGATGTACCTAGAGAGTGCTCGGGGTGGGAAGTGGAATGCGCAGTCCAGGACTACGAGACATGCTGGTCTGCTCTGGTATGTGCCGTAGTGGACGCGTTGCAGGGTTGCGCTGAAGGAGGTGTCACGGATCGCATCGTGGGTCACTAACATGCGGTTGATCCTGCCTTCGTTGCCAATTCCTCCAAGTCCTCGGTAGGGGATGGGTGTTTCGTCGGGGTCGAAGTCGGTCGTGAAGCATGCCGTGGCAGGCTGCGGAGGAGAAGACATATTGGAAGTCGTGGCCTCGGTGGACTTTGATAGATCGGAATCCATACCTAGGTACAGAGCTCCTAGTCGGGTCACTATCCGGATTCTGGGAAATGCCAGATTGATACAACAGAGATGACGGAGGCAAGGCGAAAAGCTCATGAGCTGGCATCGTGGGTAGGGGTTCTTGCTTCTCCCCAATGTACTGGCAATCGCATCAGCACATCACCTGATATGATTGAACGGGGACCTAGTCGGCGAGGCTTGTCATACCATTCAGCAGTTCGGGTGACTTGGTCAGCACTTCGGTGAGGACGCCTACATCGCTGGCCGGAGTGACAGAGTTCGCCAGACTAAAGCAGTAGCCATCGAAGCTGCTCAGTTGTACCTTATTCAAAGTCACTATGTCAAGGCTTCTGACGTTTGCAACCTTCTCGCGCGCCCCATATTCCACCGTCTTGTAGTACGCACGTAGAGCGTTATGACAAGGACGGACTGCTACTGAGGCTGCGCTCAAAGGGGAACCTTTCGATTACCTGAATGCAAAGCGACAAGCAGAATCCGGCCGCGTTGAGATGTGTGAACGTCCGCGGCTATCGCAGGTCCTGCACATTCGAGAAGGATCGTTCAACGCATCGTTCGACGAGGCGGAGCTTACCAACGCAATGAAACTCAGCATTATGGATCAGAAATCGTCCATCTCTGGCAAGAGTCACTACGACTGCTAATCAAAGCATTGCGCTGTTCGAGCCTTTTATTGCGTCAGGTGGCGACAGTGGAGAATATTCCGCGGACTTGGCTTCTCAGGGGAAGTTTTCACCGCTCAGGCCGGTTGAGGGCAAGGCACGGCAGCTTCGTTGTTCCTGGCCACTTCATTCTTGATGCATATCCAATTCGTCGTTCATCTGTCGAAGTATGTGATTCGTGAACCGTCATATCATCCTTAGACCGCAATGTGTGATCCCAATAGCATATCAACCCATCCCATCGCTCAATCCAACCACCCCATCTCCTCATCCAACACCCCCTTCAACCCCTTCGCCTGCCGATGTACCCCACTATTGACCGGCGGCCATTGCTTCCCCTCGATCCTAGCCCTGACCTCTTCAACCTGCGCCAGCGCTCCAGCTAGATCCTCTAACCGGCCATGAACAACGTACTCCTGCTCCGCCAGCGCCTCAGCGAGCTCGACTTGGTGATTATCCAGTAGCGAGCTATTCGGCACCACAATCAACGGCACAGAAATCCGCAGGCAGTCCAGTATAGTCCCAGACCCCGCATGGCTGATCACGACGCCCGGGGAAGCCAAAGGGTTACTGTGGCCTTTAGTTTTGAGCAGGTGGGACTTTAGGCCTGCGGGATCGATGGTGAAGCCGGAGATCTGGAGAGTGGTCGGTCGGTCCGCTTCGACGATCTTTTGGAGACAGTTCCGATAGAGGGTCTCGCCGTCTTTGCCGTACTGGACGACGAGGTGCGTGTAGTTGTGTGCTTCGAGAGCTGGGAGGAAGGTGGGGGCCAGGACTGCTTCGATGAGGGCGGAGAAGCCGGCTGTGGCGCCTATTGTGACGAAGCAGGTTTTGCCTTTGTTTTGGGCGGACATCCGATCGTCTGCTGAGGGTGTCACATTGTGTAGAGCTGTGTTTTAGGAGAAGGTTCATGTATATATATCTCCTCCAAGGAAGTCGAGCTCCGCGGGCATGAGCTCGGGCCACACAAGTGAATGTAACTTCCATCCATTGAACCTCCACGACTCACATCTCATCGCGATCACCTCTCATGCTACAATGGCCGTCTCTACGAAACGCCTGTGTGTTCGCACACTCCTCTCACGGCCGTCATGCACACAAAAACGCCTGATCTCCACCACTTCCCCCCATCAAGCATCTCCCAATGAGGACATCGACCTCGACCGCCTCACCTCCCAACCCGGCGTCAAATACACCTCCACCGAATCCCCCTCCGACCTCGCCGCCCTCAAAACCACCGACCTCTCCGCCCGCGCCCACCGCCAACTCGAACAACACCGCGAATTGCGCGAAATGGTCCGGCTCGCGGCCTGGGAAATGCCATTACTATCCTCTCTCACCAAAACATTCGAGCCTCCGAAAAAGGAGCAGATACTGAGGTGGCGGTACACGACGTATATGGGTGAAGCACACCCTGCGGCGCGAAAAGTCGTGGTGGTATTCCAACCTGAAATGATAGACGGGCTACAGAAGAAGCAGCTGTTGAAGTTGCTTAAGCTAGCTGGACCACGCTATAACCCCGGCACCAAAACGATAAAAATGTCCTGCGAGTCCTTCGAGACGCAAGCGCAGAATAAACGCTACCTCGCTACCACCATCACCAACCTCATCGCCGCCGCCAAAAACCCCGAAGGCGACCAGTTTACGGATGTACCGCTTGATACCCGCCACTATAAGCCGAAGACACGGTATAGCTTTCCTGCGGAGTGGGCTGTGACGCCGGAAAGGCGGAAGGTGCTGGAGGAGAAGCGGAAGCAGGCGATGCTGGAGGATGGGAGGAGGGTGGAGGAGGGACGGTTGGTGAGTGGGGTGAGTGCGATTGAAGAGGGGAGGAAGCTGGCGGCTGTTAAGGCGGTTGAGGAGCCGGTTATGGCTGAGGCGAGACGGGGAGTGGTTAAGGGGAAGGTTGGTGGGAGGAGGGAGATGCCTGGGCAGAGATGGGGAAGGGTGAGGTAGAGAGGGAACTAGGTGTATATGCAGGTGGTTTGTATAGTCTACATTATCTACAGTTCGAGGCCACTATTTCAGCGGGAAGGTCTACTGCGTCCGATCGAAGTTCTTCAACTCAGGCATGAACCCCAGTCCTCCACCCTGCTTCCCTACCTCCTTCACCTCCTCGCCTCCCTCAACATGTATCCCCCCAGCACTCCGACCAATAACGTGCTTCCGCAACATACTCAACACCTCGCTATTCTTCCACCGCGTCGGCACAGGCCGATAAGCAGGCTTGAACGTCCCAACCGTCTGCGCCCACTCCCCACTCCTCGGCGCACCAACTCTCCACCCATCCGTCTGCGTCACCGGCCCACCGTCTGGCGCTTTGCCTTGAGCCTCAGGCGAGGCGAGATCCGGCCCCGCACCCTCCGCATAAGCCATCGAAGTCGGCGTCGGTTCTTGCGTAGCCCAGTAGTAGATATCCCAGTCATTCTCGTCAAGGAAGAGATCGTACTGTTGCAGTTGCTTCGGGGTCATGTCACCGAGGTTCTCGTCGGCGAAGGTGGAGAGCAGGAGGTCGGACTCTAGCGTGCCTCTTTTGCGGGATTGATCTACACACGTATCAGCCGGTTAGTTACAGTCCACTCCAGGTAATGTGGCTTACATAAGAGACGAGCACGCATGGTATTGGCATCCTCCCCAGTCCGCCGCAAGGGCTCGACACGGAAGGTGCCGCCTTCGATTTCACCTACATTTAGCTCTTTGTTCGCTCCGTCTTCGGGGGCAGGGTTCTGCGTGCCGCCGACCATGCGTTCGGTGTTGGCTGGGCGGGAGTCTTTGGGGATAAAGTTGGGGTCGACGTTGGTGAGGAGTTCGGGGGGCGCACTGTCGGAGCCGATGCTGGGCATTTCGTTGGCGATGGTGGAGTTGGTGTTGGTCATGTGGGGGTTGAGGGGCTTTTCGTTCTGGAAGCGGCGGTATTCGGGGGCGGTGTCGTTGCCGCGGGCATTGAGGGCGGCGAAGTCGGGGGGTGGTTGTTGCTGTTGTTGTTCTTGCAGGCGGGCGGTGATGGTTGTGAAGGCGCAGTAGGTTGGGCGGGCTGAGAACCGGGTGGCGCGGAGGAGGAGTGTTTTGGAGGCCATTGTGTGCTGTGGTTGTAGAGTTGAGGAAGGGTGGTTGTGAGGAGTCGTTCAACAAGATGCCAACGGGTAGGTCAACTGAAGTCGAGGACGACATCGAAAGCGTCACTCATATAATCACGTGATGTTCTGAGATGTACGCCGGCTGTGGCGGAAACTGCCGGGCGGCTTTCCTCGAATTCTATATGTACGATAGGTACATAGATCTCATTAATGGCAGAACAACACCACCTCCACTTTCATCAACTTCCAGACCATACGACCTCCCGTCCGATGTCCGTCTGGATCGCAATTCGTACGAAGGGATCGATCATCACTTCGTTGTCCCACTGTTTCGAATCTCCTGTAGTACGTAGCATCGACTTTATCCGTACCGAAGGTACGGAGAAAAAGAACACTGAGATGACCAGCGGAAAATCGACGTGAGAAGGTGCCCACCGCAAGGTGCCGCCGGAGGCCCGCCGGAGGCAAAGAGGGAGGGGGGGGATCTGGTGTCACTACCAACACCGGCGACCTGGTTCTTGTCCTCCTGCAAAGCACTGCATATATCCTATCTCGCCAACACGACTGTACGACGACCGCTCGTCTCACCCGCAGCCGCGATCCGAGAGACCTGTGTCAAAGAGCGACAAACCTCGGAACCCTGCATCTATCTCACAGCCATCCTGTACTCCTCTCGTACTACTATATAGACCTTCTTGGCAGCACTTCACCCAGTCTTGGCTCCCAACGACCTTCCCGATTCAAGCACCCGCCACCACAGCCTCCACTTCTTGATCGTCCGCCCAGACAACCAAGACTTTCTTATCCTCGACCGTATTGCTCGCTTGCCTTGATGGGGCCGTAGCGTACACGGAGGGACCTTGCACGATGTGACCTTACATCATACTTGATGTGCTGCCAGGTTGTTTGTGCCTGGCGGTAGCGATTGTGCGGGCGGGTTCCAGCTGGTCATCGAGCAAGTTGCGGGGCCGGGTACCTCGAGAGGTAGGAGCGATCATGATCGCCACTTATAAGGCCGCGGCGGCTGCTCGTGTGGTGGTAGATCGATTCTTCCGTCTCGTGTATCGCAGCCCTCACTGCGAAGATGTTGACTATCGCTAAGATCGCTACGGCGGCAGCACTGCTGTCTCCCCTCGCATACGCCTCGCCGACTAAGCGACAACTCCCTGCTGATCCGGAGGGTGTCAAGACCATCAAATCGCCCAATGGCGTAGAGATCAGGTACAAGGAACCTGGAAAGGCTGGAGTTTGCGAGACGACACCTGGAGTCGATTCATACAGCGGATATGTCAGCCTCAATGAGACGACAAATATGTTCTTCTGGTTTTTTGAGCAAGTCTAGTTTTCCCTGATCACTACAATGCCAGAGTGCTAACATCTGTCGTCGCAGAGCACGCGAGAATCCAGATACTGCACCTCTCACTTTGTGGCTCAATGGCGGACCTGGTAGCGACAGTCTTATTGGGCTCTTTCAGGAACTGGGACCATGTTCTGTAACAGAAGACTTGAAATCGAAGCTCAACCCGTATGCGTGGAATGAGGTCTCGAACATGCTGTTCTTGTCGCAGCCAGGTGAGCATACGTTCTGATCTTTACTCTGAAGACCCGTACACCAATGCTTCATCACAGTCGGCGTCGGTTTCTCCTACGGCAAGACACAGGAAGGCTACCAGAACGAGTACTCAGGTCGTGTGGTTGACCACCCGATAAACGGCACAACCGCGCCCACCGAGGGCAGATTCTCATACGTAAACCCAGACCGCTTTGATACAACCGACATCTCCGCTGTCGGCACATGGGAGATTCTCCAAGCCTTCCTGACGAACCTCCCAAAACTGGACGTTCAACCTCTGGACCGAGTCGTACGGTGGTCACTACGGTCCCACCTTCTACGAATACTTCTACGAGCAGAACGAGCTGATCTCCAGTGGCGACCTGCCTGGCATTCCACTCCAGATGGACACGCTTGGCATAATCAACGGTGTGATCGACTCTTTGATTCAGACACCGTACTACCCCGAATTTGCGAGGTTCAACACCTACGGGATCAAAGCTATTAATCAGACGATCTACGATTTCATGAAGACTGCATACTACATCCCTGGGAGGCTGCCGTGACTACATCGAGTACTGTGTATCTTCCGACAAGCGGACCGCCGCGGGACAAAGAGTCTGTGAGACCGCCACTACCATCTGTCGTGGGTTTGTCGAGGAACCTTACTACACCTATGGCGGGCGTGGCGTGTACGATATTCGTCATCCGTACAACGACCCGACTCCTCCGGACTATATGCTGGACTACCTCAATCAAGCTGAGATCCAGAACGCGCTCGGGGTCAACATCAACTACACGAGCTTCAGCTCGCCTTTTGTCGGTCGTGGGTTCCAGAAAACCGGCGACTTTGTCTACCGCAGGTTCATTCACGACTTGGAACGCATCCTCAACAACGGAGTACGAGTGGCGTTGATCTACGGCGATGCCGATTACATCTGCAATTGGTTTGGTGGCGAACCACTGTCTCTTGCGCTCAAGTACGAGAACTCGAAGGAGTTCCAACAAGCTGGATACGAGCCATTCATGGTTGATGGGACGCAATACGGCGAGGTCAGGGAATACGGAAAGTTCTCATTCCTTCGTATCTACGAAGCAGGTACGTTACAGATCTCAGTCTCACCTATGAATGTCGTCTGAGAATACATGCTAATGGGTCTCCACATCCAGGTCACGAGGTGCCGTACTACCAGCCCGAAGCATCTTTGGAAGCATTCCGCAGAGTCCTTGGCAACCTCATTCTCTCCGACGGCAGCGAGGCCATCACACCGGACTACGAGACCGAGGGCACGGCTGAGACTACTCATACTGAGGCGTTCGTACCATTGCCGTCGAGCTCGAGCAGCGCGGCGGCATCTGCGAGTGCACCTGTGAGCAGTGCTGCGGTTTTCTGAGAAGAGAGCGCATACGGGAGAGGATCTCGCTGTAACGATCACGGTCTAATGTATAGGTTACGAGCTCAGGATTTGATACCAAGTCATTACCATTTCTACCCACATCTGTTGACACAGTAAGTTGCTTACAGCACAATTCGAACAAAGCAAACAATACCACAACACGCGGTCGCTATATTGCTCTTTGCCAGCCCGATCCGGAACGAACAAAGAATAAAGCCATCAATACCTACCTACGACAGCGTCGAGGCTGTAGGTACCATTGCACTTCTATAATGCTAACATATACACGCCACAGCTATGCGACCCTTACTAAGGAATTGCCTCCTACTGCTGCCCACCCTACCTTTGCTGCCAATCACCCTCACAGCAATCTACCAGGAGCTCCTCACAGATTTCATATCAGACCCAGACGTGCAATCGCCGAATACACCTTTGGAGCGCTGTCGAGGCGCACACGCATACGACCGGATATACAACGATGAAGTCCTCAACCTCGGCCTCCAGAGCCTCCAGAACGAGCGCCCTGTTCTCAGTGACATCCCCAGGACGGTGGTACTCAATGCTCTGCGCAAACGAAGTCTGTTAACGCACCCGCACAAGACCGACGAACCGGGAACAGTAGCCATGATCAACGAACCAGGATCACTGCTTTGTTACCGCGCTGCAAACGATGCTGTGACAGCCTTTTGCGTTGGTCCAGATCAATGGGGCGATGACTATCTAAGGGAGTGTAAGTCCTATCTAGTGGCGAGGGATCTCGAGTTCGCGGACCACTATAGGAAGACGATGTGTGAGGTGGCGAAGGCAGAGCGGTGGGTTCATGGGCGGTTAGAGGCTGCGACTGATGCAGCGTGTGATGGGGCGGAGTGGAAGGTGTTCATGCAAGAGTGGAGGCGGATATCCTGGGAGGCATTTTGGGTTGTTCTGGACCCGAGGTTCCTTTGGAAGCAACTGGTATACGACAGTATGGGCTTCGCTGTACAACAGACGCCACGACCTGGGAAGTGCTTTTACGAAGGGCATTTCCACTACTTTACCTCGCTTGTCACGCTGCCGCCTCCGACTCGGACGCCGTCGAGAATGCAGTGGGATGCGATCGGGATGGTGATGGTGTACTGTTCGACGATGTATCTTATATTGAGTTATGGGCTATTTCGAAGGCCTTCACGAGTTGCTCAACGGACTACACCGGCGGCGGCAAGAAACACAACTGGACGAACTCATGAGGTGGCAGCAGAACAGCCTACACGACGTGTAACTCGATCTTCTACACGATCATCGCGCTCTCGAAGTCGTAGTCGACAACCTTCGAGCCCTCCGCGAGACGAGGAGGTGTTCGTCTTCTAAGGGAGAGGACGGCGGTACGGTAGCAGTGTCGGACATGTTGTTGTGTGGCGATGTTGATGTTCTGGAACATCCCTTCGTAGTCAGCCAGTTGGTGGCGGCAAAGAGTTGCAGGATGCGTATACAAGTCGCCTTACAGCAGCCAGGAGTTATACCAGAGACATCACCCGACTACAGTCTACACTCGTTAATTTACAAGGCGGAGCTGGTCGCAGTCGGAAGCGAATAAGCGCGCCGATCTTGTCCTCCTCAGAGCGAATCTAGAGTCCTCCGCCGGATGGGTATGGGTCGGATTCATGTCGGCATGCTCTGTACTCGGTCCAGCCAAATTGTTATCGTCAGAGTCAGGGATAGAATTGAGATGCTGAGGACTACAGCACATTAGAAAGCCTCTCAAAATACTAGCCTAGAAGTTTAGTATCTTAAACCTAGCCTTCGTAGTTTTCCGCTCATACCACTACAGTGCGTTTTGCCTGAACATTGGTCTTCAACAGAAGAACTGGTAGGAGCTCTATCGTCTAGATCCTCTAAAGCAATGGCGGCAAATACCCTCGTTTGACATGACATTGCCTGTCTAAGCACGTAGTAGTAGTCGTTGTGCCGTAAGCAATGCAGCCAGCTTGATCCTCTGTCCCTCCGAGGAGCATTCTCTTCGGGACGCACAACAAAGCGTCCTGATCAGAAAGGCTTTCGAAACTGCATGCTGCCAGTCTGCAGGCCTATAGCGTAGCAACGCTTCCACGCGCTACTTGGAGATCGTCACTCCGCCATCCACCTATAGACAGAAGGGAACATGGGTCAGCAGATGTCTTGAGGAGGGTAGGGTTCGGCCCATTACAGTAAGATCTTGACCGGTCACGAAGCCAGACTTCACCAAGTACTCCACAGCCTGCCAGATGTCATCAGGCCTGCCAGCCCTGTTCGTAGGATGGTGGTCCTTGTCGTCGTCGGTTAAGCTTCCGGCGAATGTGGTGCCATTCTCATCACCCTCTTTGCACTCATGTGCAACTTTTATACGGCCAGGGGCGACGAGGTTGACTCTGATGCCCCATTTCTGGCACGTCACGGCCATTGAATGCATAAGACCTAGCTGACCAGCCTTGGTGGAGGCATAACCTTCCTGATCCGGATCACTCTGCAGAGCCCGGAAGGAGCCGACATGGATGATGCAGGGTCCGGAAGAGGTTGTGTGCTCAAGATCCTCTTTGCTTTCGACCTTCATATATGGGATACAGGCCGATGAACAGACGAACGGTGCAGTGAGGTTGGTCTCGACATATGCTTGCCACTGAATTTGCACGTCAGGGTCGTCCATAGACTTGCCGTCTTTCCAGTGTGGGGAGGCGATGCCTGGACTTCTGTTAGTATGCATGATAGAGCAACGCTTGCAGAGCTTCCCATACCACCATTATTGATCAGCACATCGATCCTTCCTCCGAAGAACTCTGCGGCCTGCTTCACTTTCTCGCGGATGTCGGAGACATTCCGTAGGTCGCAGATCGCGGATGAAACGTGTGAGCTGTACTCTTTGAGGTGCACCTTCACTGTGTGCTCCAGCTCCGGTTCGTCGATATCGAGGATGAAGACCTTGTTCCCACGTTGGAGGACTGAGAGTTCGTTAGTTGCTGGTCCAAGTGAGGGGATCGGTGTGCTATCGGCTCACAGTTTCGTGCAAGCGAGCGGCCTATGCCACGAGCCCCCCCAGAGATGAGCACTCGCCTGGCTTCATGGCCACCGTTCATGTTGTCCGTCATCTTGGGTGCCGATAGTCGTGCTGCTGCTTGTCAGGTGTGTGAATGGTTGTCAAGTGCGGTTCATGAGCGAAGTCTTGGGGAGGCGCCTGGAGTTCACTGTTGTAATTTTCGCATCACTATGATGCCTTTGTGCTCTCATAGAGGCAACTGGCTGTTTTGTGTAACACGATATTTGATTGACTTATCGGGACGCTACTTTCTAATTATCCCTGTGATCAGGTACTAGAATTACTTGCCTGAAGCCTTCGAGAGCGTGGAATGGAGGTCGTGTAATAAGCATATCGCGAACGCAATCGTTGTTACCTCACCCAATGTGTATGGTCTTCGACTTCTACCTGTCTGATAAGCGTAGTGCCCTAAGACTTGAGCTCCTGGTCAATCATGACAAGCACGAGTGAACGCGAACTCCGAACGCGTACGCACGGATGCCTCCTGGTACTCTTGACGATGCGGCGGTGGCCTGAACGAGAAACACCGTACGGAGTTGCACCTCTTTAATAACCTTGTGTCGACCTCACCCTTCCTCTACAACATAAATCATCACTCACGACTCCCTCTACAGTATCTTATATCAGCCGAAAGCTCTCAAGTCGAGACCCTTGTACCCGAAACTCTCATGGAGCAGAGGTTACGAGCCACGCGTCAACCACGAGGTTAGCGCGCCATATCAGGAAGGAAGACATATACCTGCGGAAGCCGGCGACAAGCGTGGTGCGTGAGAATGGAGGCCGCGACACAATTTCGACGAGGTGGCGCCTTCTACATGGGTGCTCTTATCGGTGTAGCAATAATACTACCTCACACCTCGTACGATTGCCATAGCACGGAACATGCGCCATCCGGCACATGTATGGAACCACAGCCGAGGTACCCGTACCTTCTGCAACCCTTCCACGCAGTAGCGCGTGCATGATGGAGTGCAAACTTGCCCCTCTCCGGACCTTAAAGCGCTAGCCTAGAACTGGCTGACATCCTGCAGCCCAGCACGAACGTGGGGAACAAGCCATCGAAGCTCGCTGGACGAAGTTCGTACCGACATCGCGAGCGTACTAAACGCACTGAACGTCGAAAAACACATGTATGTGCTTACTGCCTCAACGTCCAGCGTTTGCCATGCCATCAGAATCCAACCCAGACGACAAGCAATACTTGGCGAATTGCTTGTGCTGATCTATCCGCCACCCGGCCAAAGCGGCTCGAATTTCTGAACCAATGCACGAGCTAGGCTGGTCAAGGAAGGTCGTTTCAATGCCCTCGTGCAGCATGCCGCAAACTGCACCGCTTACCATCGATGGCGAGCTTTGCGCCTCGTATTCTCCAGCAAGAGCGAATGATGAACCAGGGCACGTATCTCCGTGTCCACAAATTGTTGGGGAGCACGCGACTTGATTGCACTGCAATCGGCCGCTCCTCTTTACCCCACATGGTTGCGAACGAGAACGTTTGCGATAAGCATACCATTGGTTAAGCTTGGCACGAACCTCATTCGAGACTCTTCTGCGCGATGGTGGCATGAGATCTAATTGGGTCGCAGCTACCGTCCTGTGCTACAATCAATTTAGGGTACGAGAACGAAGCGAGATGCTCGACTTGGTGAGCTTGTGCTGTCTTGACATGAAATGGTGGCATGACATGGGGTCGAAAGATCATCGGCCACCCACGCTAAGGTACTGTTCATTAATACTCCCACTCCTCCGTTCTCTTTTTCTCCTTCTGTGCAATCGTCCTCGTCATCAATATTCATACCGTCCTCAGAGCGGACCACGCTCTTACCTTTCACAGTCATGTCCGGCATCGCTCCCATTGGGATGCCACACCCCTCTACGATGGCAGTTACGACCGACGATCCTGTCGCACGCGCCAACTCTGTGGTCGAGGAGAATCACCCAGGACTCATGGAGAAACATCCAGAGATCCGCGAGCGAACCTGGGGCCTCGCAGCGCGCACTGATGATACAGTCATGCTAGAAGAGTACCGCTACTGGGCTGCCGTCGAGCGCGAAATAGAGACAGAAGAGAACCGCAAGTATGTCGAGACTCGCGGCAAAATGTCCAACCCGATGCGACTCGTAACGGACCGTTTCTCGAAGGGTCATAACCACCTGACGCACGAGGGAGCCAAGAATCCTGGTGTGACGGAAGTCACTTCGGAGACGTCCAAGGAGGATGTCTTGCGTGTTACAGAGGAGGAGTGGAGGACCGCAGCTCGGGCTCTCAGGACCGCTGGCTGGGGCACCATATTCTACCTGTAAGTCGCAGAGATGGACGGTGGAAGTGTTCTCCAAGACATCATCAAACAAGCTGGGGCGCTCCAAAGCCTTCATTCGAGACACATGCTTACTCTCCACCAATACTTCAGGGTCACTACAGACATCTTGGGCTGGTCAAGCGCTCCGTAAGCACCTCACAAGCCATGTGTGTCCCATAGAGAAGACTGACCTCATCTAGCGCTGTGTTTGCTGCCGTCGGCTGGGGTACCGGCGTCGGTCTCTTTCTCATCTTCGGCGCAGCGGCTGGTTTTGCTGGGTTCGCACTGTGGCAGGTCTATCTTGGCCTCGACTCTTCCCGTTACCCAATGATCAGCTTCGGCGATATGTACCTGCGGCTCTATGGCAGGAGATGGAGGCACTTCATCAACTTCGCCCAGTGTCTTCAAATGTAAAGCTGCCTCATCTCTGGGAGCTTTTTTAGTCCGGAACATTGCTGATTTGGCTTCTGCCTTGCAGGTTCCTTTCCGTTTGTGTTGTGATTCTTGGAAACTCGGTCCTACTTACACAGATTGCAAAGGAGCAAGTTTGCTTTGTTGTGATTATTGTTATTATTACCGTCGTCGGCATCGTCTCTGGAGCGATACGCACCCTGCAACGGATCGGTTGGCTCTGCAACCTGGCCGTCTGGTGCAATATTGCTAATTTCGCAGGTGAGAACACAGATGTCACCGTTGAACGTCATTTGCTGACCTTCGCAGTGATCATGGCTGCTTCGGCAAACGGCCGGATCAACTATAGGGCTGTTTTTCACTCGACCTCGCTGCCGAAAGTGATAAAGCCGGTCCTCACTTTCGCCAGCCAACCGCCTCCTCAATATCAACAAGCAGCTCCCGGCTTTGCCAGCGCGTTCGGCGCCGTTTCGACCATGGTCTATGCCTACTCGGGAGCTTTGCTGTTCGTTGCGTTCATGGCCGAGATGCGCCATCCTATGGACTTCTGGAAGGGGATGCTGTGTGCTCAATGCTTCATTTGCTTTACCTATCTTCTATTCGGTGCCTTCGTGTATGGTCACTGGGGTCAATATGCCATCTTCAACATCAACCAAGGTAAGCACTAACAGGAAAATTGTTCTCCAAGACGCGATCATAGTCCAAGTCATGCTATACGACTTTGGCAGAGTCTTTACAAAGGCGGACACATCGGAAACATTTGCTGACCATTGTGGTAGTCGTGCTGCCATACGCTCTCCAGACCGCCGGCAATGTCCTCAGTCTTATCACCGGCTGGCTTGCAGTCTGTAAGTTGAGCTTCACCCCAACATGTATGATCGTAGCTAACTGCATGTTCAGTTCTTTACTTCAACGTGGGCATGAAAACTGTATACCAAGAGGTTTTCATGGGTAAGCGAATGACTATTGCACCAACCTCCGAGACACCACGTGATATTTGTATGAACATATACTAACTACAGCCATTCACTTTCGCAGAAATCTTCCATTTCCCATCAGTGAGCACAAAGAAGGGCACATACTGGTGGTATGCCCTCGGACCTATCTACTGGACCCTGGCCTTCATTGTCGCCGCCGCGGTGCCAAACCTGCAGGGCTTGGTCGGCTTCATTGGCGGGCTGTTCTCGCTGAACTTCACATACAGCTTCCCGGTCATGCTCTATCTTGGTTATCGTGTCCAGTGTGGCGCGGAGCTGCCAGGCGAGGGGTTTGATCCTGTGACTGGCGAGACAACAAGGCACGACGCAGGCTACAAGCGGCTGTTGCGCGGTTTCATGAACAAATGGTACATCAACGCCCCGGTCCTTGTATTCCTGTTGTTGGCGCTGGCCTCGTCTGGAATGGCTACTTGTAAGCTTGCTCTACTTAACGACCTGCGTCCACATGGCTAATTGGCTCCAGGGGCTTCTGTCGAAACGTTGAAGGTTATCTTCGGTCCTGGAGGGACGGTGGCGACACACTTTGGCTGTAAATCCCCCACCTAAGGCAGACTAGAGAAGTAGGGCGACGGAATGCTGCGTATCGTGAGCGCCCAGAGACGTGAAGCACCGAGGAGGTACTCGTGATTGAGATAAGATCCAAAGGCTTCCAGGCAGAACCAGAAAGCACCGCTCTTTAAATACCACTCTTTCCTCCTAGCTCGGTGAAATGAATGTCGCGCCGTATCACATTACTCAACCAAGCTCAATGACCTCCATCTCCGGCGAGCAAGCCAGGAAAGCATCCACAGGTATCCTCCCGATAGCCCTCCTATACACCAGTGGAGCCACCACACCCTGCCGCACATTAGCAGGAGCACCAGCCACCATGAGCACGTCGAACATGCGCCACGTGCATAACGGCTGCGTCCGATCGAAAATCGCCGTATCGAACGCCCTCTTTTCGTCGATCGTGGCAGTTCGCTCGACGGTCTGCGACTCGTAGTTGCCACGGTGGCCACGATAAGATGCTCGCGAGGAATCGTATTCGAGAGGTTCGGGTACTGGCTTGAAGTTGCCATCGAGGGTCGATCGCGAGAGCACGACAGACTCGTACCAACCGGTCTCGATCGTGTCTTCACCGCTCGTCAGAGCTGGGTCTGGGATGTCGATATAACCCGCTTGTTCCCCGAACAGTCGAAGACAGCTAGGCGCCAGATGGTGTGCTGCATGTCGTACAGTTTTGCTCGCGGGAAAGGGTCGCCAGTGATGTGCATCTGCGCGCTCAGAGTACGAAATGTGATGCGACCTGCGGGTGCAACAGAGCTGGTATTCGTCATTGTATATGTCCACTTCGGATATCGACCAGGCCATCGTATCTCCCGAAAGTAACTGTGACTCGCGTGTTTAGTATGTTTACGTAGGACGTTCGCGCTGTTCCGAGCGCCCAGGTGGTCGTGTATTTCGGCACGCAAGCCTCGTATGATATCGTTCCGTTCTCCACTAGAAGGCAGGCAGAGGTCATCTGATGTAAACCACGCTTTGTCAAGCTTGCCACCATCGCCTAGAAGATCTTTGTCACCACCAGCACTCACCACACGCCCGTCGATGAGCACAGTGTGCGATTGACTGTTTTTATGGATGGTCTCGGCATCCAGCCACGGTAAAGGTACGGTCTCGGTAGTGAAGAAAGTGTCGCGCTCGTGGGTCCCGGGCCACGCCGCAGTCCCTTCCCACCCCAGCCAGCTCCAGCTTGGATATTGCAGGCGGCGAACACTCGAACATAGAGGAGACCACAGCAGTGCGGCGTCAAACTCAACCTCGGGCAGTCCGAAAAGGAAGCTGGTCTGAAGACGCTTCTCCAGAAAAGACAAGATACCCGTAAATGCCCGTTCAGCATCTTACTGGTAGGTCATCTTCCGTTGTGTGTATTCGCAAACGTACCGAGCATAGTCGTCGGAGCCCGTCCTAACTGACTTCAGATAAGGCTCGCATCGCTTATCCTGGCCAGCGGAGGAGACCATGTCACCCGTAGCAATGTCTCTCCCTTCTCCTATGCGGGGATGCGAGCAGTGTTCATCTCCCGAAGAATATGTGTGCTTGTAGTTAAAGATTGCGCCGTAGTCGCTCAAGAATAAAGACCTTTGTGCATTAAACCTTTCCTGGAACGTCCAGGCTCGCGAGCCCCATGCTCCAGCCATCAGTAGACCATGATCATCAATCCATGGCAACGAATTCGCAATCGAAAGCCCGGACACCTCTCGAACAAGTTGCTTGAGCCTGCGTGTGTCTGGACGGACGCCAGGAAGACCGTAGTACGAGTCATTTCCCGAAACAGCAAACATGGTGAAGTATGCGTGACGGTACATCTCTCCCATCCGGGCCATCTGTGCCTTCACATCTTCTTAATCGTCCCGCGCAATGCATAAGCTGTCCACCCACAGATACGCCTTCCTACAGTTAGAAGCCAAAAGTATCGCATCGTTGCGAATTCTCAAGAGGCCTCCAAGCTTGCCGAGAAGTACTTTGTTCTGCTTGAGCAGCCCCGGTTGATTCACTCCACCCCAAGGATAGCTTAGTGCAACGCAGGCGGCTCCGTCCGGAAGTTCAACGACACAATTCGTCAGCGTATCGATGACCTTTATTGGATAAGAAAGTTTTCGAGCAGGCAGGGCTGTATTCCTATCGCAGAGATCGAGCGTCGACTTGATCCAGGTGATGTCGATGTGAGAACGTGATACACCCCTTCCACCTCTCTTCGCGTCTGAAATGAGTCGAAGAGCAAAGGGATGAGAAGGGTGAGTCGGCGAATCTAAGTGCGAAATGCTGTCGTAGACGTCATAACGCAATAGTACCCTGTAGCCTATACTATATTCCTCATGGTGGTGAGCAGCTGGGCTCAAGTACCACACCGCATTGAGCAGGCGCTCAGGCTCTAGATCGAAGTCGGTACCCGGAACTGCTCCGACATCGAGCGCTATTCTGATCGTTGTGGCCACGAGCTGGCAGAAGTTGCAAGCAACTTGCCTCTCAATCCGTAGAAATGGACCTAGAGAGATGAAATCGTCGTCGCTAAATTTGTACATGACAGAGTCCAGGAATACAGATTTTAGATTGATGTGTTGACATGTCGCACATAGGTACTCCGCGTGCTCGGTAAGTATCGCTGGGACATCTTTGAGATACCAATACCGCTCTGGCCTAGTTGTCGTCCAAGGCTCAGAGAAAATGTGTTCGTTGTGGTTCGGCCGGGTGTCCAGAGACATAACGGCAGGCTTCCTTGGCTTCATCCAGTTCGACTTGGCGGTGTACTGATTGATGTAGCGGGAAAGCTTGTAGTTCTCATCGTAAACAAGTCGCCACCCATATCGCGCACCTCCCGCTGCATAAAAGTCCTATGCAACTTTTTAACACCTTCATACAACCTTCGTTGGTGCTCATTGAGCGCTCTGCGCGGCCATTGCACGGGTTCAGCAGGAGCAATATCCACGTGATAGACAGCCTTCTTCTCCGGCCAAAATAAAGATGGTAGCTTATCTTTTGCCCGAGACTTCTTCATTGGTCAAAGGTATTATGCCTTGTAATTGACATCAAGTTAGGAAGCTCTGCAGCGTCGAGGCCCCATGGTGTTACGGATCTGAGATGGTGTGGAAGGTAACTTGACCGTTGAACAGGGACCAAAGCAAGTGACTTGTGACACTCCGATGCACTGACCGTACTTTGTATTAGTACTTTGTGAAGCCTGACTAGCTTGGCCCTTGGCATATGTTCGAGTAGCGTGATGGTGGTGTGTGGGCTGCCGACTTTCACCAAGACCGTTGGCCATGACCGAAGACCTACCTCGCGTTGAAAAACGCGCGCAAACACATATGTTCTCGCCAGCCGGTATAGCAACATGAATGAGAGACGCAGTACCATCTCCATCGTGTGATGTTTACAAGTTATGCACGAGTCGATAGCGAGAGAGCGACGTGAGGTCGGATTCTGCGCCAAGAAACTCTAAACCATCTTGAATCTCCAGCAGCCGCGCCAGCCCAAGCTGCACTCATACAACACATCATCTACACCATGGCCCCCTCCATCTTCTCGACACTACTGCGGCCATCCGCCCTCTCCACCGACAGCGTCAACTTCATCTGTGCCGCTTGTCGCTGCAATGCCTCGTCCTTCCGCCGCACACGCAAAGCGCTCAGGGTGAAGCCAGATGCAGCCTTCCTACCATCCAAAACCGAACCACAAGACCACATCATCTTCAACCCGCCCTCCAGCGCACCGAATGTCTACCACACCCCTTCCAAGTTCCTGCCCGCGACAGACCCGAGGAGAAAACTACACACCCTAGCCCCAGCACCACGCGAAACACCAACGACCTCACCTCTAGACTCAGCTCCCTCTTCCTCAGTGAGCCGCCTACGCCCCGTACGCTCCCAGTACGAGAAGAAGTACCACCTCGGCAAAGAGGAGATGGAGGAGATCCGCCGACTACGCGCCGAGGACCCAAAGCAATGGACGCGGGTGAATTTGGCGGAGAAGTTCGAGTGCTCGCAGTTCTTCATCAGTCTGTGCTGCTCGGCGCCGACGGTGAAGAAGGAGCAGGACAAGCAGTTGGAAGCCATTAAGAAGCGGTGGGGACGGAGGAAGACGGAGGCGAGGGAGGGGAGGCAGGCGAGGAAGCAGCTTTGGGGGAGGGATGCTTGAGTGGTGGGATTATCACTAGAGAATGAACGGATGCACGCATATGCAGTACGCCGTCGCTTTCGGCGTACTTGACACGAGCGTGTACAGTATAAATGGAAATGTGAGGATGGGGCAGCGGATAAGTGCTGTGAGATGGTATTACAGCGTTTGAGCGGCATTATGTACAAGCATGGTATTCACAGCCGTCCTTCATTCAATGTCATGGACCAAGCCTAGGCGTCATTGCCAGGATAGCCCTTCTGCGTCTATCACACTGTCAGCAACGCCCCTCTTCAATTGCATTGACATCTCAACTCACCGTAAAATCCGACACCTCACCCAAGTTATCAATCCTGCCAAGCAAAAATTCAAGCTGACGGTAAGCAGCCGAAGGCGCATACTGCGGCACCATATGTCCACTGAGATCGACCGTGCTGAACGTCAACCCACGCTCTGTCCACCACTGGCCAAAGACACCAGCACCGGCCGTCGAGCCCTGATTGAGCTCGGTGTGGTAAGGGACGTAGAAGTCGTTCCACTGGCTTGGGGGCGTGGAAAACCCTTGGGCGCCGTTCCAGGTCTGCGAAGCACAGGGTCAGCAGATGTGTGGTTTTAGTGAGGTGAAGTCAAACGTACCATATTCTGGATCATCATAATAGTCCCATTAACGATCTGAGCACAGCAGAGCAATTCAGTCAGCAAGTTCTCGGACTGAGAGGGCTTCACTTGTCAATCTTACCAGGATCATGTCGAGCATTCCATGCCCAATGACCGTCCGCTTGTTCTTCTCAATCACCCTCGGCAGCACGCTCAACCCACTCGGCGGACTGGTGTCCTTGTCCAGCACACCGTTCGCACACTCGCCCCAGTTCGTGTCCACAGGCGCATTAATCGCTTTCTTCACATCTGTGCGATTGAAATAATACCACGGCGCGGGCTCATAGAAGAACGAGCCCGGAAACCCGAGCACATCCCACAGATTCGGGCACGTAGTAGCCACCTGGTAAACATCCCAACAAGGATTCACAGCCGGAGCGGCATAGTATGCCACGTCCCCCCAGATATCACACCTAGCACCGCTCCCGCCTCCAATATTCGGGTGCGGTGGTGTTGGGAGGGGGCCTTTGGGCGGGAATTGCATAGCCGTTTCCATGAAGTCCGCGTACCCGCATTCTTGGTGCAGGTGGCGCAGGTGGTCCATGTAAGTGTCGTTTAGGCTGAAGAGCGGGGCCCAGTATTCGACGAAGGGGACGGTGGGGATCTGGTCTTGCACGACGTTGTAGCTGGTCGAGGGGTCGTAGATCATGATGGATTGGATGTCGTAATATTCGGTGTTGGTTTCGTTGTGCATTGCGTCGGCGATGTAGGGGACACTATCTTGCTGTCAGTACTGGTAGGTTGAGATGGGATGAAAGGTGGAGGGGAATGTACTAGTAGCCTGCATAGCTTTCGCCGGTGATGTAGATCTTGCGGTTCTGTAGACCGAAGGTGTCGACGAAGTTCTTGAAGAAGCCGAGGAATTGGGCGGCGACTTCGAGCTCGTTGGTTGCGGAGGGGGTGCCTTTCTTTTGGCTGAAGCCGGTGCCTGCGGGTTGCTCTACCCAGAGGACGTTTGTTAGGTTCACCCAGGTGTAGGGGTTCTGCACCGGCCTGGAAATGATAGATACAAGATTAGCAGTGTTTTAGCTATGTTGCACCTGAATGACCTGCCTGTATGTGCCATATTGCCAGATGAAGGGACCATTTTCTTGAAGCAGGCCTTCGAGCGAACTGCATCCCGGACCACCGTTCAGCCAGATCAGTATCTCATCATCAGCGGATGGATTGTCGGATGGAAAGAACCAGAAGTAGAGCTCGCTGACATCATCTTCATCGGAGATGGGGAGAAGGCCTGCGTACGACTCGCCAACGTTGAAGTCTACGAATGGGATATTGTTGCCATCGACCTTGAACTTGGTGGCATTGGCGTTCTGCGGTATGATCGGTCCTTGTGACGGCGGGCCACCGTACGCAGGCTTGCCTCGGGGCTGGAGGTGAGGTGCGTTGGCGTGGCGGCGCTGCACAGCATCTTCTGGCATCTGCTTGTTGACATGTTGATGACTTCTCGCTAGAGCCGTAGTCGCGCAGAGCGCAGCCGTAAGAATTGAGGTCAAGCCCATCTTACTGTGTTTCTTGAGCAAAAGACCAAGGTGAGGTCGGCAGTGAAGAGAGCAAGAGCAGCTCGAGCAGGTAAAGGAATCGTCACAGCAACGCCTACCTTCCTGTTTGAGACGGCTCCCTGCGTCATGCTAGCCTTATCTACATTGCCCGCTCGGCAAGAGTCACCCGACGCTGGGAGCATCGAACGTAGGAGTTCGCAGATAACGGCGGGGTCGAAGAATGAACAAAAAGTCGTTGCGTGGATGTAATGTGGGGATGCAGGTACGGCGGCCGTCTGCGAATCAAGATATACCAAGCTTGCTGGAGAAGGTTAAGCTCAAGGCAATGGAGGATGCACTACTAGCAATGAGGCGTAGTGAAGGAACGTGGCACGCGAGTTGAGATAGGATGCTGCTTTTGATGTCGGGTTCGCCGAAGAGACTCACATTCTGCAGCAAGGCACTTAACAATACATCTTCAATAGTCTGACAGCTGTATGAAACAGCGTGACGTTGGACGAACCTCCTTTGCTAAGCTCCCATGTTGTGCAACGGTCATCGAAACGGTGTAACCAAGGTCCTGGAGAGGAGCAGAAAGCTTATCGCGTTGGTAAGAAGCTCAACTTTTGCCGAGGCATGAAAATGGCGAGAAAAGAGGACTTCCGACTTCTTGCCTACTACCACGACGATCCCTTCAGACCAACGCCTCGAGGCAGGAACGCCGAATGGCTGCAGACGAGCCATGGGCCGGGCAGAAAATACGGTGATAATTCGATGGTCTGGGAGAAAAGACAAACAGCTACGCCCCGTGCAAAGTACGCCAGCGTGCCTTCGTTGGTTTACTATCAGACAGGCTGGTCCTCAAAGAACACCAACGAGCGGACCTCAATGCTCTCCCTAGTAGCATCAGACTCAGTGGCAGGATTGGTGAATGCCGAGTGCGGACAACGCCTCGCTGTCTTCCCATCCCTCAACGAGTCGAAGCACTTGATCATCAGCACCTCATGTGGTTCCATCTTGTCCGCATAATACCACTTCTCGTCTGGATGGTACTTCTTGTAGTACAGCTCGAAACCCTCGCCAGCGGATACTGATGCATATTGTCCACTGCCTTTGGGCGGTAGTTCCGCTTTCACCGGCATGAGGTCTTCGTCCCGTGCGGATCGAGCATCGCAGAGTGCAAGTGGATCTTTGCCAATTGGTTTCACGGGCCGCCAGACGTTGATGATCGACCATCTGGTCTTTCTTAGGCGTTCGCCCTGCTCGGCGTTGAAGTTGTCCTTGCAGATTTGGGCTGCGCCGTCCTCGGAGAAGTCAATGTGAATGAAGCGAGCGGGTACTACCTTCTGGTAGGGCGTATTACCGTCTTTGAGCAATGGGTCAGTATCGACGGCCTTCTCCGCTGCCTCGCGCGAGTCCTTCCGGATGATGTGGGAGAACACGTGGACTTTGGTAGCGCCGGTTCTGGTTGGCAATCCGAAGACAAAATGTCAGCTCCCGGCACCCAATAAATATCGGTTGCAACAATTGAGGCGATTAAGGGCTCGACCGGACGTAAAAGAGAGACGACTTACACATCCTTGATCAACTGTTCCACCTCCGCATAGACCACACGTTTTACTTGCTCGTCATCGTCAAAGTCCTTCTCGGCACTTGTGTGCTTGCAATGTTGGAACCCATGTGTCTCGAGATCGAACTGGTCCTCTTGGCCTCTGATGTCTTGCACCTTTGCTGAATGGGGGTCGAATTTACGGCGATAGTAGTCAGACACTCCAATGTGGTAGGACGTATGGCCACCTTCAGAAGGTTCTAGGTAGTAGTTGAGGGAAGTGTTCACTGCCTTGGCTTCGGTCATGGTCATAGTTGCTGCCATCTTATCGTGTCGAGCTGTGGAAGAGTGCAATATCCTAAGGAACATTCAATCCGATTGCTTGATGCCATCTCTCATACATGAAATGCACATGCCCACTCCTTGACGTCAACTTGCATGTACGTACCGGTTACTCGGGCATGCGGCATTCTCTGTGAAGTATGGCTGCAAAGCTTAAATGTGGTTGACGGAATTCGATCCCCGTCGCCAGCATATAGAGATTTTGGTCTTGCGCCTAGATGCGCACAACGTTGCAATATGCACCCTGGTAGACAGAGTCTCCTTGCCAAGAAGAATATTCAAACCGCCGTTAGGACTGAGCGATCCACCTCGCCTGAAGATCATACGACTAACAGCCACCTCACCTGAACATCATTCCACCATCTATCACCAGACTTTGTCCGGTGCAAAAATCAGAAGCAGCACTCGCGAGGAACAACACTGCGCCTCGTAGATCCGAAGGATGTCCCCAACGTCCTGCCGGTGTACGATCAACGATATACTGCTCAACATCGGGATATTTGTCGATGAGGCCTTGTGCCAATGGAGTCTTGAAGTACCCAGGACATATGCTGTTCACCTGAATGGCAATCAGTAACATACAAAATAGTCGTAGTCCAAGGCAGTCGATCTCATACCTGAATGCCGTGCTGAGCCCACTCGTTGCTGAACGCTTTTGTCATCTGGACGACACCTCCCTTCGTTGCCGAGTAGACCGAAACGTTCGTCATTGCGACAAAGGAAGTGAATGATCCGATGTTGATGATCTTGCCAGGCCGGCCCAGTTTGATCAACTGCATACCGAACTCTTGTGCAGCCACGTAAGATCCTTTGAGGTTGACATTGATGATCTGGACCGGAGTTAGCTCGATTGTTAATGAGGCTCGAATGCTAACCAGATCGATGCTCTCGTCTGTCATCTCCTCTATAGCGCCTCTTCGATTCATTCCAGCGCAGTTGAGTAGAATGTCAGGCACAAAGCCCGCCTCCCATATGGAGCGAAATGTCACTCTTAGATCTGATGAATTGCCAACGTCACACGCATAGCCTGTCACCTTGCGTCCAACGGCAGTGATTGCGCGCACTAGGTACTCTTGGTCTGGGTCATCGGGGACATGTATCGACACAATGTCGGCTCCTGATTCTGCCATGGCAAGACACATCTCCTGTCCTAGTCCTCCGGTGCCTGAGCCAAACTGTGTCAGAAAGGGCGAGACCTGCTGAGTGTATCAACCTACCGCCTGTTGCGATCACGGTCTTGCCCTCCAGGGAGAACAGATCGGAAGTAGCGACTCTCATGGTGATGAACACCCTGGTAGTCAAGGATGAAGAAAATTATGTTACAACGCTCGGCTAGTCATAGAATTGGGGGAACTCTCTTACTGAAGTCCAGAAGAACTGCGATATACACGAGTTGTATACATACCTACCATACTAATCGTAGTGGAGTCCGGCTTCGAGACTTCATCCTTGGAGCCGAGTGAGGGGGCGACAAGAAGCTACCACGGAGTTTTGCCTGCTTTTTACTGGCATCGAGCCATTACCTTCCACTTCACCAGACCATTGAGGTATTGGCTCTCACGCGAGAAAGTCGACATCTTTGCAGTGCGTGGGAGAAGCAGGTTGCAGACAGCGTCCGGCGCTGCCCTGGATCTGCCGGCCAGAAATCCTTTCGAATACTTGGACCCGAAGCCCGATCGCAGGTCGCAGGCGACAGGTCTTTCGAAATATATTCTCGGTTGTAAGGTGACTTCGTTAGGATGCTGCCTTGTAGTTGTGTAAAGAAGAGGATCGTGTTGCCACGAACGCATCAACGCGTCGGGATGGCACGTGCATGGGTCGAAACAACATGACAGTTGAACTATATGGAATTCACCCTTCGGAACGAGACAATGCATTGCCGAAGGCATCCTTGCGCGACAATGCCGTGCTCGCGTGATGGCTGTGAAATTGCAGTCTCAGATAATGGAGAGGCTGGTCTTACTACGGAACGCCGCAACAACGAGGAACGCCAGCAGCACGACACAGACCCCTCGAGCGACGAAGAATCAAGGTATCGTGAGACTACCGACTACCGTGCTCTGGAAAGCTGCAAAGAGTCGCTTTTGAGCGCCTTAGAGGTTCTCAAGAGCGACAGCAGCTTCGCGAACATCAGCGGGATCAATAACTTCCGTGACCCAGGACTCATTGTGGACGACAAAGGTCCCATCAGCTTGCCTCTAACAAGGTCGGACGCACATCGAATCATCGCGGCTAGTCATCAGGCACCTTTTGGGAGATATGCGGAAACTATCGTGGACACCTCTGTCCGCCAAACGTGGGAAATCAATAGCGACCAGTTCCGGTTCCATGACCACGGCGCGTGGCAACAGCTCTTGTCTATGTTGCTTCCCGCGGTATGTGACATGCTCGGCATCTCAGAAGAACTGCCGAACATCAGTGCACAACTATACAAAGTGCTCTTGTACGAGAAGGGAGCGTTATTTAAGCCCCACAAAGAGTATGTGTACAACTTTCCAGAAGGACAGCGTTGGCTGACGCGGTGATATAGCTCAGAGAAGGTCCCAGGGATGTTTGGCACTCTTGTCGTCTGTCTGCCGTCTGCCCACGAAGGTGGCGACATCGTTCTTCGCCATGGCGGGGATATGAAAAGCTTCTCTACCGCAAGCTGTCAACCGTCGTTCGCAGCTTGGTATGCAGATGTTCTACATGAGATCAAGGAAGTAACATTCGGGTACCGCTTGGTGCTAACTCTCAACTTGGTGAAGACGACTCCCAATGTTGGAAAATTTGCTATCGGCGTCTGCACAACAGCCTTCATCCGCCGAGCTCGACCGGGCACTGAAGTCCTGGTCGCGGCTCGCACGCAATAGCCCATCCGATGCAAGGAACGAAATGGTCTACGTCCTAGATCACCAATACACGGATGCCAGTCTCGCTTCACAGAATCTCAAACGGTCGGATAAGGTTCGCGTCGAGGCTTTGTTGGCCGGCAGATGAAGGTATGGCTTCGAGGTCTACCTAGCAAGCATGGAGCGTTCGCCCTGGGGCAGTGTTGAACAGGGCAACGATGGTTGGTCGGATGACGATCACGACAGTGAAGACGGCAGCGAAGATGATGAGCCGGAGCAGGGCTACCGTCACATGATAGATCAGGTCGAGGAGACGTTAGACCTGAAGAGAGTCGTTGAGGTCGATGGAACGCTGATTGGGGAGAACGTTGACATCGAGGAGTGGTCGAATATCATGCAGAAGGATGTATTTTGCCGAGAACCGGACGAAGAAGAATATGTCCCTCACACTGGCAACGAGGGCACAAATGCTACGCGCTGGTATCGCGACACCGTACTGGTCATTTTACCAAATCGTAACAAGATGGGCTTCCTTCTCCGTCCGCACAAAGATGAGAAGGGACTAGGGAGAAAAGTTCGACCTTGGTTGGAAAGTTGCGTCTCGAAGGCTAAATCCACAGATGCGTCCGACTTCATTAAACTGTGTACTTTCATCATAGGCACTCGGCGGTTGAAGCACTGCCGCGACCTTGCCCAAGACGACATCATTGGTCGTGCGGTAACGGCTTTGATAGAGATCGGCCAGTTTTGCGCCCTTGCCAGCGCAACAAGAATGGCTGGTCAGCTGCCGGTTGGGACCATGCGAGTCTTAGCCAGGACTCTCGACGACCCAGCAAAGCAAGACGTCAAGGAAGCGTAAGTCAGAACCGAAGCTATTGTGTTGGCGTGGCGAACTCACAGTCAGCACAGGCTCAACCAGGCGATGCTCAAGTACCCTTCATTGGACAGTACGTTTGACATATTCGGAGACATGTTTGGACAAGGCTTTGGCAAATGGCATCCCGTGGCGCGGCCTTGGGTCATAGAACAGGTTCGGCTTGCATTGCTCAGGGCAGGGCCTACCGTAACGGAGACGGAGGGAAATGCACTAGCTCATGCTGCCGTAAGCGTTGACTCAGTGGAATTCATTCAGGAGCAGTACGTTGCGCCTCCCCCTGCTACGTACGTACCAGACACTGACGTCGCTCAGTATCAGTCCCGTGGTCGCCAAGTTTGCTGCTAATGGCCGCTTTGTACTCGCGTTCCTCTCAAAATGGTTGAACACTGCACGGCCGGTTTACTCTCCTGCGACAATCAATGCGGTCTTCTCCGACAACATACGAGGGGCAATGGAGAAGTTCACGTTGACACCCTGCACACCTCCACCACCTCCGAACCAACGTACGGTTGGTGGCGCAGCGAGCACTCGCACCAACTCGGGCAGTGGTTCCAACAGCCTCGCGGCTATGAACCTTTCCCGAGTGTTGTCCGCTGTCCTGCAACCCGGTGCAACTATTGAGCTTCAAGAATTTTGCGATTTGCTTGTCCGCGAGAGTCAGCGTATCGACGGCAGCCTTATCATGGAAATCATGGTGCCGGCGCTGCGCGACGTCGAAATTCTTGCCATAGGTGGCCTGCAACTGCCGTCAGGCCACTGTATCAAGCAACTATACGCAGGTGTTTTGACTCAACTGGTATTGCCGCATGTCGGCGCGGAACCACCTCTCAGCAGTTGGGTAAAGCGCCAAGTGGAACCGTGCTGCGACGACTGCGACGAACTGAACCGCTTCCTCATCAGCACACGCGAGGTCGGGAAGTTCAAGATGGGCAAAGATCGGCGAGAACACCTCGAATACATGCTCCGGAAGACCCACTGCCATAAGGCAATAACGCGGCGCCCACCGTATACTCTTGTCGTCACCAAGCTGGACCGGGTTCGTACGGCTTACCAGGCCTGGGCGGACAAGCGTAGGGAGGCGATGCAGCTGCTACGACAGTTTCCCAGCCCAGAAGGACTGGGAACGTTGATTGACGATCCGACCACTTTCAAGAACATGCGTGAGATGCGCTTCCAGCCATTATCAGCTGCACAGACTCGCGATCCGTTGCAAACTCTGGCAGTCAATGTACAGCCGCCGGTGATAGCTGGTGTGAAGCGCAAGGCGGACGATGCTCCTGAGCCACCTGCTTCGAAGCGTTCGGAAGTCATCAACCTTTGCTCCGACTCTGAGTAATGTTGTGGTAATTCAGCTGTGGCGTCGAGGGGCTGCGGCGTTCCCATCACGGAGGAATAGCTTTCGTCCTGCCACTAGCAGGTTTGACTCAATCTCCTGATTGCTGCCTGTACTCTTCTCTTGTGTATTGATATCATTCTAGAGCTCGACTTTTGGGCCGAACGTGACGAGTCTGGCGAGATACTGGTGGTGGAACTTCGCCTTCTTGATTCTGACATGGCCACCAAGGCTGTGAGACGCTTCTCTAGCACTCTTGCAGCCCGTAAGCGGTTCCTGTGTGGCACAGAATCTTCCACTTGAGGCGCCATTGCGAGCTCAGGTGCAGGTTTACTGCATACCAGCATCGTTGCCCACCAAGAGCAACCTCTACTGCAGGCATATGCTCCCAAGAGCTTGCAATATCAGCCGAGACTGGTAAGGTTGTTCCGACTTTATGTGCGTTTCCAGGAGTCTCCTCATTCTCGGCAACGACCATGAGAACGGAACGACCATCTGGAGCCCTTGCGCCGAAGTCCAGCACCAGGAGATCGTCGAAGCACAGCTCGATCCCGCTCACAAGCACGGTGATCAAAGGCTCAGACGCGGATTTCACGAGGATATGGCATAAACATCCTGTGCCTTCATTGAGTGGAATCATCTGACTTTGCTGCAGATCTATGAAGTCCGTCCACACTCGGTACTCCATTATGCTGCCGAAGACAGGTTGGAATGCTTCCTGAGTGCGATTCTGGACAGCTTCGGTGGCCATCGCATAACTTCTCACCAACACATGCGCTATGGCCCTGGCCTGTTGCAAGCTATACCGCCCACCACCAAAGGCAGACACCAATTGTAACGCGAGCCTCCAGTTGCCTTGAGCGAAGACGATGATCGTAATATCCCGATGGAGCCGGCCACTGCGAGCCTCGTGGACTTTTCCCAGGCGACGGAGCACCTTTGCGGTTCCGATTCGTCTCGCGCAAGCCGTCACGCAACCATCGACTATCGCTATGGGACCGAGTGGCTCGACGTGTTCCAGAGACGACGATGCGGACAGCTTGTGACGCTGAGCAAAGTTGGGCATATTGCAGTTTCGAACCTCACCAACTCCCACCCGCTCGTCGTTGCTGGGTGAGAGGATCCAGCGGAGATTGCCTTGCAGGACCGCCGCTTCACACCACCGCCTCCAAGCCTCATATTGATCTTCGCCCGCGACAGCATCAATGATGACTTCAGACGCTGCCATTATCCCATATACCTCATCAACCGGCATCGTAGCCGTCCGGTTGCCGAGAAGCTCCATGACCCGGCTTCGATCTATCTTTCTCAGACGCACATTCGCCATCCCTTGGAAGAAGGCGTACAAGACCAGCATCTCAGGTCCCAAACACTCATCGATGGACAAAGTATTGCATATATCCGGCAACGCGGACAACATGAAATCCTCAATCTTCAACGGTACAAGATCCAGCCCGATCCAGTAGACAGACTTGGCCAGAATATACTCCTGGAGCGTCCACACCCTTCTGGCCCAGTCCGTAGACGCTAGCCGCAGCAAGCCTTGCATGCCTTGGATGATCCATTTGCGGCATTCGCCTTGCTGCCAGTAGGCGCCTTCTTCTTGCCAGGCGTCCGCTTCACACATCGCAAGAGCGCCTTCGAGCTGGGTAGCCAGTGTGTCAACTTCTGCTTGAGTGGCGTCGAGGTTCGAGTTGATATATATGACCACCGCCTCCGCCTGCCCGAAGATCCGGTCCATGAGAGGAATTTGTGTGAGCTTATCCTGTGGATCACCTTGGTCGATACAGAGAGTGTCGAACCAGCAATATTGAATGGCGGGATGCAACTGCGCGATGACTGCATTGAGGCCTCTGCCTCCGAAACAGCCCTGGAATCCACGGCTTAGCTCGAAAACGCCTTCGCTCCAGACATGCGACGCTGCGACGTAGGGTGGATGATTGAACAGGTCATGACGCTCAAGCCGAAGCGTTGCGATGTTGAACAAGCGGAAAGAAGACATGCTGACCTTGAACGTTTGTGTGAGAGGTCGTTTGGGATTGAGGTAGCTCAGTTGTGTTTCCAGCTTCTGGACGCTCGATCACGCCACCCTCCACATCGGCAAAGCTGTCGACGTTTTGATAACAGAGTTCAAAGATCTACGATTCACGCATGGTGTAGACGTGTCACGAAGCCTTACAATGCAATAACGGCAGCTGTCTTCGAATGACCGTTCGCTAGCGGGCTGTAGTCCTACGCTTTCGGAAATGTGTCTCTGGGTTGGTGTTTATCATTGACCTTGCTGCGGAGTATGATGAAGAGCATCCTGTTCTATTTCATTGATACATTATTCGTCTTCTAGTTAACTCTCAGGGCTGCTGCTAGCAAAAACCGGAAAACGGCGGTTTGTACAACAACCGATGACCAGCTCAACCAGACCTCTCACTTCCGACGCTTGTCCTGGGTTGAGCACCGTCGACCCTCCTCCTCTTCGTCGGTCCTCGCATCACCGCAAGCTGACCGACGGACGACTTCCAGCTCTTCTATATTCCTGGCGAATCTCTGCCGGCATCTCCTGCGGCCTTGTGTCCGACCCGTCGTCAGAATCAGCTTCTATAGCGGCGAAGCTGGTTGTCTCTGCAACCGCTGCGGCGGCGTTGCGACGGATCTCGATAGTCTCCAACGAGGCGTGCGTAAGACCGGCATTCTCGATCTCCACCCTCGTTATGAATGGCACAGGGTCGTTCGCTGTGCTCAGTACGCCGAACCGCTCCATCGGAGGGTCTTTCGATGGTTCCAGTGGTGGATATAGTCTCGACAGCTTGTCGATGCTTGGGCGTAAGGCACCGGCCTGGCAGAAGGGACAATTCGATGAGCTGCTGGAAGAGGTGGAGTGATACTCCTGCCAGTGGGCTCGCTCGTAGTCTTGGGTGGCTTCCTGCTTGATCAGACCGATGATGCTCTGGTTGTTGTCGAGCTGCTGAGATCGATTAGCATGATGTATTGTTGAGCGGGAGTCTGCTAGTTACTGTGATGGAGCGGTTGTGCTGGTCAAGATTGGCCAAGGTCAGCAGGTCCGCGTTGTTGTGGGTCTTCATGTTGGCGATGGTGCGTTGATGGTTGGCAATAATATGATGAGACAGTAAAAGACTTGTTCAAGTGAACGATTTTGCAAGAGATGCGTTAAGTGTTCTGCCTTCTGTTGGTACAAGAAAGATCTACTTATGCTTCAACAAATCCTGGGAAATCTCCAGAGGGCGTCAATATGGACGAAAAACGGGGCGACGGCGACGCATGGACCTGAAACATTCGAGGCCTGTCAAAGTGCTCAGGCCTGAGTGTTGAAGCTAATGGCTGCACCCCTTGTTGATCAGTGATGTCGCTTGCGCGGTGTGCGCTATGAATACCATCGGAAGCATTACAACACCCATCCGTGTGGCGGTTGACTGTTGAAGCCAGGATCAGATGGTCGTAGCTCAGGGCGACGGCCGCCGCTCAACTGAAACGTCAGGGCCGTAACTACAATGCAGCTCTGGGCATCGCGAGCAGTTTCGACTGAATGTGATGGTTGTACCTTTCAATCTGCACCCGGTGGCCGGAACTCATCTGCTAGCGCCACACAGTGATAGTTGAGCGCTGGAGATTAGCGTCCCGACACGAAGGAACCTTTACGGGAAGCGGCGGGCCTGCGGCGATCCGTAACCTAGAGGCTAGCTAGATCTCTTTTCCGGTGTCTTCGTTTTGACTCCATCCTAGATGATCATACCTCTTTCAGCTGAGGCGAATCCGGGGAGACGAGTCCGAGGCCCTGAACTGCATTTATGACCCGATCGTGATTGAAATACCCCTGCAGCCGTTCCAAACTTCGAGCTCGAGCACCCCTGCCGACCAGCGCGGCAAGATGATGCAGGCCCTCGATAGTCCGGAGAAGCTGTATCCAATCAGACTTGCAGTTCAGGCCTCACTCCACAGACTCGGCAGCCGTTCATGTCACGGCATCAACAACGCTCAAAATTGCTTGCGTCGGAGAAAGGCCTGCGGGCTCATGGGACTGGGCCGTTATACTCGAATTGACTGTTCCCCATGGCCGACATTCGACAAGAGTGATCCTGAACTCATTCCCGAGTGACGAGCACGTCACCATATTCATGCTAAAACTCAGCAGTGGTCAGGTTTCAAGACCCCTTCGCAGTTTGGCTTGGTGGAAGACCGCAAGGACCACACTATCAGCTGTCATTCGTGCGATGGGCAAATATGCGACATTTCGCATGACGACACTGCTTCGCTGCTCAGGCTCCCAGGCACGAGTGCGTCCAAGCACGCATGACGCTAGCGTTTCGAATACCTTCTGCGGCCCTTCTCTGCATAGACGCCTCAGGGAAATATCACGCCACTCTGGGGCCGAGCAATAGGGCAAGCCAACGGTGCTGACGATGACGCTCCAGATGAGTTTATTGGTCCTTCAAGATATGCTTATGCAGCAAGCCCGCAGCCGGAAGGTCATCCGTGAGATAAGGAAGTAATTTGGGATGTGTGAATTTCATGCAGGCACAGAGTGTGCTTTCGGCTCCTCGAGCTACGCGTCACCCTCGCCCTACCCTAAACGATCTGTGGGCTATTGCTGAGCGCTCGAGCACCACACGACGAATGTCCGAGCTACACAAGAACAGCGCGTCCTGCCCTGCCGTGTTTCGGTGGCGTTTTTAAAAACTTTCGCCTTCGGCCTGTTGGCACTACCAAGCAAAATTTGCAACTCTGTCTGAGATTGCTTACTACTTTCTTGCATGGACAAACAGATGGTCCTCTTGCCAGACATCCTCAGCCGTACAGATGCCTGCCTCAACAGCATGCGGCGTCAATGTGCTAACAGCATCATGCTCTACCTTGAAGCCAGTTTTCCGTATGCACTCGACAGCTTCCTCGCTTCCAGGGACCGCTACCAGCTCATCGATGGAGCATGGGAAGGTTTGGCATCCTCGTCAATCTTGATCCCTCGCCTGGCTTTTGACGGTCTGGGTGTTCTGCTTTTTCCCGTTGGCAACGGGCGAGCAGTTGACCCTCGTGACGAGTAAGCTTACGACATCGAACCAGAACTCCGGTCTTGGGCAAATGTGCTTACTTCGATACTCTAGTGAACTGGAATTGTGTCATCTATGGCGGACTTCTCAGCCTCGGGATGGTGTACTGGCTTATCAGGTGAAGGAAAACCTACACATCTCCGGTCTTGCGTATAGAAAGAAGTGATCAGCTAGAACCTTAGACACTCAACTGCGGAACGACCACGAATCAGTCCTCATATGGGCCTGGTCCCAGAATGGCGCAAGCTGGCCCCTATGAAATGGCAAGACCTCCATACACCTCTGTATAGTGAACATCGACGAGCACACTCCATACAGTTCTTTATAGCGGAGCAGCGATTTCGACATTCCGATGTATCATCTATTGCTTGAACGAACTACACATCTTTACATCAGGCTTCCAAAGTCGCCAATCGTCCACTCGCCAAGCACACACAACCATATGCCAGAGCCATGTGTCGTCCTTCGAATGTTTCCAGCAGTCAGAGTCCACGCTAGAAACATATCACCTCTGACGCTTCTCTTCAGTGTCGCCCTTCTTCATGCCTTTCCTCATCGTCGGCGCTCTTGCCACGACAAGGCCACTCGTAGGGAGCGCTCCAGCTCTGCGGCATCCCTTCCGAACTTCTTCGGACAACACCTCCTGCGCCGTATCAGACTCAAGATCGGAGTCAACTTCCAGTGGAGCCATCGTGGTTGCAGCAGCAGTAGCAGCAGCGTTGGATCGAGCATCGACCGTCAGAAGGGACCCGTAGCAGATGCCTGCACGTCTCATCTCTGCCTTCGCGATGACGGGAGTCGGCTCGTTTGCTGTGCTCAAGATAAGGAACCGTTTCATCGGTGAATCATTCGAAGTCTCCGTTGGTCGATACAGGTTCGGCAAACTCTCAATCGATCCAACGCAAGCGGTGATGTTGTCATAATCTTCGGCGCAGCTTCGCTCATATTTCTGCGTTGCTTCTTGTCTGATCAAAGCGATGGTATGTTGTGATACATTGCTCTATTGCGATTGTCGTCAGCTTCGAGTTTGACAACCATGCAGTACGTCGCTTACCACCAATTGGTCGTTATGTTGACCCAGATTGGCTTCTGTGAGCAAGTTCGAGGCGGCTTGATGTAACATATTGCTCCTTGTTGTGATGAAGTACGTCAATGCGTATACGTGAGATTGTGAGGATGTGATTGAGTGCTAGGATGTGTTCGTCAGAGGATCTCACGTATACTTATATATGCTGGGACAGGGAGCAAAAGGGCGTCAACCTAGCTCTCTAGTGAGAGCCGGGGCGACAGCATCGCTTTTGCACGGTCCTCAAGACCCGCCGAGCTACTCACTCGAGACGGTCAACCCTAGTGTTCGCACCATGAGATTGTCCATAATGTCGTTTAAGCAAGCTGTACTATGAATACCCTCCGGGAGCAATAGAAAGACCATCCGCAAGGCAATCGACCACTGCATTCAGGGTTGTTGTGGTATTGGCTCGTACAATGATGAAGACGTTAAAAGGTTAATGGGCGACTTCGCCATGGTCGGTGTCGGTCGTTCCCATGCTGTGTAACGTGCCAAGGTGACGAGTTGCCCGGAAGCTGGAAATGAGGGCACCTGCCGCGATGTCGTCGAAATTGTCCACTGGCGCCATCGAACGCTAATAGATTTAAGCTGCGACCCGAGGACGCGGAAACCCGTCGCCGGCGCCGCGTGCCCTGTGACGATCCGTAAGATTGAACTCAAAATTGGACATCACGCTCTTCAACAACACTGCAACATATCTCCAAACGCTAGGCAGTTTTCGAGCAGTACGCCGGAAGGTGTTCCCGAGAATGGTCCCCGTTGAGACTGTTCGGAGCATCTTGCAATCTTCCAGCGCAGGGTGCAAGGATCCGCCGGCGCTCGCCGTATTGGAGCAATGACGCTCGCGGTGTCAGGCAGCGAATCGTTCTGGCCATTTTCTTCGCGAGGTCAATCCCTGCAAGACGACCCCAGGTCGATGCGTAAGCTCCCTTCCCCGCCAGTTTTGGACGGTGTTGACCGTGATCCTTCAGCGGGGTACAGATGTACAAGGCTGTCCATGATCAAATCCCTCTTCGGGAAGAGGTTGTTCGAGCCGGAAAACGAAGGTCCTGCTACTCAGCTGGCGGTTCGTCGCAAGTAGCAATGCAGCTCCTGTTTCATAAGCTTCTCCCGGCTTCTTTACGCTTGCTCGGGCACGCATCAGACCACCACTACTAGCGGTTTACTGTGTTCCTGGATTCAGGGCGGTGATTTGGGCCTATCATATGACTGGTCTAGCCGCGGGCGTGGTGATTGGCTGTCATATGCATGTTGCGTAAGCCGAAAGTCGTTATAGATTGTCTGCCTGGTGGAAAGCATTTTTAGGGACATGCAAATTTCATGCAGGTACGAGAGCTCGTGCTGTTTACTCTTGGCGACCGCGTCATTCTCGCACGGTTCTAGAGGTACAGTGAGATATTGACAAGCGCTTCAATACGTCAAGAGTCCTTGTCAAACGAACGGAGCACGTCCTACTCTGCCGCATTCTGGCCCCACACTATCAACACCGGAGCCAGTGATCCGCCTGCGAGATCCGTTGACTAGAGATTACTGCATGGAAGCTGCTGCGTGTTGAGATGACCTCTTGTATTACATGGCGGTCTCGCCGAATCACGGTTTTCATGCTCAGGCACCACTCTGCCCCTTTTCAGAAGATGCATCTGCCATCAGTCAACGGTGTCGAACGTCGAGATGATAGCCCTGATCATTTCCGCAAAATTTGGATCGCGTGGTTGAGGCGTGAGATTTCGTGGTGTGGACACACCACTTGCCAACAACGATGCGTCGTCGGGCTCGGACTCGCTGTCGCCAGGTTCGAACCAACTTCGCTCATGCCGTAGTGTTGTGGTCTCCGCTCTCTCAATTGGCCCGGCACCGTTGTCGTTGTTTGTCTGGTCATGGTCCGTACTTGGGAGTGCAACTGTTGTCTGGTGTGCGTTGCCTGAAGTCTCCGCTCGCGAGCAACGGAGGCATTCAACGTAGACAGCCTCGTCGCACGGCGAAGCTTGTAGCCAACGGTCCATCGGACTACAGCTCGGTGATCGAATGAGCCGGTATAGTATGCAGCATTCTTCTAGGTCTCGAGCAGCCTGTCCCGGGTTGATGGCCACATTTCGATCGTCGGGGGGCCCGAAGACGTCCTCGAATGATGCGTCGCGATCTATCGATGGATGTTGCTCCCAGAACATACTCCGGAAGTGCTGTCGGGCTCGCTTATCGTGGGCTAGAATGGCTCCTATCAGGTCGTGCTGGATGACGACGGTGAGTTAGCAACACAGCCACTAGCAAAGACGGAAGGCTGACCAACCTCCGAAATACCATCCGCTTGTTGCCCAGAGACTGCAGTAGACGTAGAAAGCGGTGACAAGGCATCGAGTACTTGGTGGTTCGGGGCGATGCGTACAATCTCCGCCGACGGCGGCATCGAAGGCTGATCATCCACCGTAGCGAGAGTCGGCGTCGTGGAAGGCGTCGACCGCACATCTCGACTTGGTGATGGATTCATACTCGTCGTTGAGCACAGAGAGAAGTTCAAGAAGTATTGCTAGAGTTGCGAAGAATTGGTGTGATCTACCAACTTACCAGCTGTAGTCGGGATGGCGACTCAAGTTATACCACCAGCGCTTGTAGTACAGACCTGGACTTCTGCCAAATGACGGTGCATGCCCAGAAGCCAGTGCGCGGACGACGGATGTGTTTCTAGAATGAACAGACCATGGAGCACGGAGGTTCTCTGCATCATGTCGTCGAGGTCGCACAGCAGCAGATGATCATTGCACATTAGGGCGACGGCGTCCAGGGACAGCTCATCATCCGGTGCTGAAGCACAATGTATCGAGATCCTTGCACCACACGTGGCAGCCCTGCGAGCACGACAGCAGCTAGAACGCATCCGGAGAGTGCGTTGTAGGATCATTGATCGACGAGCACTTCAGCTCTATGCTCCAGGGCGTCCGTGTGGGTGGTGAGGGCACTGAGGCAGGAACTTCGACAGGCTGTAGGCGCCTTTCCGCCATTGGTCAAGAATGGTCCTAGATAAGGTCAGTGGTGTCATCTATAGATCCTGAGACAGTGGCTGCATGGCTTGGTCGTTTAGGGCACCGAGTCTGTAAGGATGTCAAGCATGCTTTAGTTCAACGCGGGATCCGACCATTGCCGTGTGGCAGTCACGGGCCGCGGAAGATCGCACAGATCTCTGGCGTGGGATGTGGAGGTGTGGTGCGGTTGAAGGTCAGTTTAGCGCCGTCTCACACGTGGCAAGTCAAACTACTGCGGAACGCCACCCAATCTTTCTAGAAGCGTTTGGTCGATGCTGATCCCCAGAGCCTTGTTTGAGAGTGCGGACGAACTGCTTGTCACCGAGTCGAGATAGCGAATCAACGGCACGAAACTTCTCAGCTGGTGTCAATGCGGAGGCCACAAACCAGAACTCAGACAGTGTGCTTGGTATTGTTTTGCAATTTATTGCTTGTGCCTTGCGGTCAATGAGCTGAGAGGTGAAGCTGGGCCTGAGGCCACGAGAGACACGCGGTGGTGTCATCATCCCGGCCTGAGACAGTGGCTGGGTTGATTCGTTGGACAGATGGTGCCAGTATCTAGCGTCAGCCTTCCCGACACGCCGTGGGAAGTGTAGTAGCTAAGATACCATTGCATCACGCCCACGTGAGGGTGTGGAAATGACCAACGCCACCAGCATGCTGAAGATGGGACATGCAGTTGAAAGGAGCTCAGTCTGATCCTTGTCAAAGCCGCCAAGCCACCGAATCTTCCAGAAGCCGTGGAAGCTTTGGCCGGCGTCACTTCCGAAGCTCAGGTAGTTTTCGAAAGCACTCAGCGTTTATGCATGTCTTACATGTACCTTGACTCGGCATGCTGAAAAGGCTGCGCGGAGTAGTTCGGGGCATGCGCCTGTCAAATTTCGACTTGGGTGGTTTTGCTTGGAACCCGCTCGTGCCTCGATTCAACATGGTCCAAGTGACTGTGCCTACGACTGCAGGTGGACTGTCAGACCAACGCAGCACATCTTGTGCACGCGGGAACGAGCATCAGTGTACATATCTTGTGCTCCATCGTGCAGACGCAGGTGCTGTGTCATCGAAACCGGAGCTGAAGCAGTCTCGCTGGAGCTGTGCCGCAGAACCCCTCATCGGTGCATGCATTCAAGAGATGAAGTCGACGCTATGCAGACCCTGACACATGATCCCTGCCTGCCACGTTTTTGTCGCGTGGTTGCTGAACGCCATGGCCAAGGCGGCTGAGGTTTCACGCAATTGCAGTTCTACATCCAATCACTTCTAATCTAGCAGCGTTGAAACCATCAAAGCTCTCCCCCCTACTGCACGCGCGGATCGCGGATCCCATTCCACCTGCAAGCCTGACGTATTAGACCCCAAGCCCTCCCACCACCACGACATCATCACCAGCAAAAGCACATACACACCCCTCAAAGTTTTGCACGAAACCCCAATCCGCCCACCTCTCCATCATCCAGTGTACCCACAAACTACTCAAAGCTTCGCACTAAGCACCTGCCTCATCCTCTTCTCCACCGCCTCCAAGTACTCAGTCGTAGTAACATAGTCATCCTTCTTCCCACAACTGATCGCCAAATCCTTCGTCATGATCCCTTGCTGATCGACAACGTGCACGCACGCCTCCTCTAAACTTTCCGCAAACTTGACCAGCTCCGGTGTGCCGTCCAGCTCGCCGCGCTTCGCCAGCCCGCGGGTCCAGGCGAAGATAGAGGCGATGGGGTTCGTGGAGGTCGGGTTGCCCTTTTGGTGCTCGCGGTAGTGGCGGGTCACTGTGCCGTGCGCGGCTTCAGCTTCGAAGGTCTTACCGTCGGGGGTGATGAGGACGGAGGTCATGAGGCCGAGCGAGCCGAAACCTTGGGCCACGATGTCGGATTGGACGTCGCCGTCGTAGTCTGCGTGATGTTAGTAAGGAGGGTGGAGAGGCGTTGGGCTTTTCGCAGAACTCACTCTTCATCGCGATGAGCATGCCGCCCTCGCTCTTGATCATCTGCGCAACCATGTCGTCGATGAGACGGTGCTCGTACCAGATCTTGAGCTCTTCGAACTGCTTGCGGTAGGTCTTCTCGTAGATCTCCTGGAAGATGTCCCTGAATTGGCCGTCGTACTTCTTCAGGATGGTATTCTTGGTTGACATGTACATCGGGATCTTCAGATCTATCGCTCGCTTGAACGAAGCATGCGCGAATCCTTGGATGCTCTCCGTGGTGTTGTACTGCGTTTGGGCCACACCACCTTGGTGCTGCTCGGTGAACTCGAACACTTCTATCCGCTCTGGCTCGCCGCCTTTTGGAGTGAAGACCATCTCCAGCTTGCCAGGTTGCCTGACAACGGTATCCTTGGCCCGGTATTGGTCTCCGAACGCGTGTCTGCCAATAACGATCGGCTTCTTCCAGCCAGGTATGAGCTTTGGAATACGATCAATCACGATCGGTTCGCGGAAGACTGTTCCTCCTAGTTGATTTCTTATTGTGCCATTGGGACTTAGCCACATCTTCTTGAGCTTGAACTCCTCTACACGTGCCTCATCAGGCGTGATCGTTGCGCACTTGACGCCAACGCTGTACTTCTTGATCGCCTCTGCCGCATCGATGGTGACTTGATCGTTGGTCTCGTCGCGGTACTCGAGGCCGAGGTCGTAGTACTTGAGGTCGATGTCGAGGTAGGGGTAGATGAACTTGTCCTTGATGTCCTTCCATATTATCCGGGTCATCTCGTCGCCATCGAGCTCGACGACCGGGTTCCTGTTCATCAGCCGTCAGTGCTTCGAAAAACATGTAGTCGTATAATCCTTAACCTACTTGACCTTGATCTTGGGTATCTGGCTTGCCATGTTTCTTCGTTGAACGAGCTTCGCTGCGACTGGCCTTGGAAACGAACGTACCCCGCTTGAGATAGTTGCTGGAGTGGTATAGGAGGATGCTGCGAGGACGGAACGGCGCACGAAGGAGGAAGTCATATCGACGACAAGCAAAGAGGGTTCGCAGATAACGCGGTAACCAGAGTCAGGAACTTGCCAGCATTTGGAGGCCGAGGGATTATGTCGCGCCGATGTCGTTGTTGCTGCCGCGCTGCCGTGACGCTGCGGGGCGTGGAGAGTGCTCGCCGGTCGCATATATCCGGGACACAGCCGAAAAGATAGACCGTGCAACTGCACTCCTTCAATACTTCTTTCCTGCCTACAAACCTTTGTCGATGCGCTCACGGCCGGTACCAAGTTGTAGCCAGAAGAAGCATGTTGCGCGCTTCGGCGAGACACCCACGCATCAAATGACCATGGAACGAAGCTCCTGGACGTCACGAGAACTCATACGAGTCGCGAACACTGGTATTCATCAGACATCATCATTGCTGCCCCAGGGGACGATATGGTTTATCGTGAAGCCATCTTGGTCGCTGCGAGCATGGGACGTTGCTCAATACACCTTCGTTCTCATTGGTGCCGGCGGTAAAGTTTCAACTTTCATGATCTTTTCTCACTCTGTCTTCTTCAATTTGAACCATGATATAAGTCTCTCGGACTGGGCCCTCAGAAGACAAGGTTACTCATTGCTATGCTTGATTGAACAGCTGCACCTGACACTGCTAGTATTTCAGCATCTCAAAATGAAGGTGAAGTATGACATCAGAACCATGTGAAAGTCACGGCAGAGCGTGCGACAACCTCACGTGAACTTCACCCAATCTTTCTTCACTCCAAAACAACCTCAAACGCAAATGTTCTATACACGACCTCGCACATCTCACTGCGACAAAGCACTCGGCACGATGTCACCCAACGCAACTTCGCTCGTCCCGGCAGGTCCCTCACAAAGTGCCACAAAGCCGGTGGACGGCCTCATCATAGCTGGACTGGTGGCTATCCTTTCGGCATGGTTCATTCTTTGGTTTATCCGCTACCTCGCCCCAGTGGTGCACAGCTCTACGACGGCGTTGACGGCTGCCCTCAAGACGCTTCCGATGGTAGCGGCTGTGACCACCGAGATCCTTATCGCATCCAGTTTCCTATTTATCACCTCTCTGGAAGTGTCCTACAACTTCAGCAGATTCAGCGACTTCGGGACCATCGGCCAGGTTTGCCCCTCTCGTATCCTGATGTCGTTCACAACAATCGGACTATGGCACGTCGCGGTCTGCGTTGTAAATATCGTCGAAGAAGTGGCTTTCGGGACAGCCCCACGGACCATAGAGCAGTACGCAATCCCTCGCGCGTTGGAGTACTACGGAAGAGTGGAGCCGCAACTGTTGGTGCCGCCCGTGTTGCCTTTCGACATTGCTGACACTTTTGCAGAGCGGTCTCCTGAAACGGACGATGGGAGGCTGACACCTCAACCGCGGCCTCCTTCAGTTCAATGGCAGTCAAGACGCGTCCGAGGGTAGTACCTCAAAAGACTTCATCTCATATTGAAGAGAGTGGCGCTGATCTGGAGGAGGGCGCAATTCACTTCTCACTTTTGAATTAAGTGAACACAAGTCTCGACATTTGTGAGGCAGAACCAGACTTGGCTAGTGAACTGTCGTGAAGGAATTTCGCAGACAGAGTCATTATCGTCAGTCGAAAGGAGTATGTTCAAGACTCTTAGTCTACATTTTGGACGCTGCTGATATCTGTGGTGTCAAGGTGCTCGATTTCAGCTACTACCATATCTTCTACGATATCTCGCAACTACGTCAACTTCACATTCCCGGACGAGACAGATTCACTGATATGGTCTGACACATCCTGGCATAGATAAAAATGTCTTCTTCAACACAAGACATGGTTTCAGCTCACATATTTGTACCTTTCTTTCTTCCGCTTTCTCATTTGCATCAAGACACATCTATCAGAGGGCACTTCGATTCTCTCATCATACAGAGCTACGCACACTCCCTTTGCATCTGCTATCTTTCATCTCGAAACAAGCCACAATGTTGAACGACTTCACGGCACCCGCGTTCGCGATTGCGATGGGTGTGCCGTGCTTCTTGCTCTTTCTCCTTGCCACCACATGGATCATCGACGCATTCAAGCCTTGGCTAATGATCATGTCCGGATACTTTCCACTCGTACGGACACACCTCTCGGAGATCCTCTTCGTTGCTAGCCTTGCCACTGCGGACGTACTGGTCATCATCGACGCCCTTCCGAAGATGGACTGCTCTCGCGAAGCCTGCGACAAGGGCTCGACCTTCAAGTTCGCCGTCCTGCTGATCTTCGCCATCATCGGCTCGGCAACGTTCGGCTGGCATATCTTACGATTCATCGAGCGAGCGTCGCTTGGAAGAAAGGTGGACAGGGTTCATGAGCTCGTCGCCATGAAGCTGCTGGGAAGCTTGTGGGGGATGGTAGCCAGAGGTGAGCATTGCCGTCTTCCAAGTCTACGATTTCGCTAATTCGTCTGACATAGAGCTCTTGGGTTTCTCTACGGCGTTCGACGACAATCTCACACGTGGTTTGTTCGACCAATCCGCCAGCACCGAGAACGATTTCCAGACTCCCAGCGACGAGCGGACGGATGACAACGCAAACAACGTCGAGACGCCAAACGACACCATACAACTGGCGCCAGAGCAATCGGAACTCAACAACTGTACGGCGCTCCAGCATGACGAACCCTCGCCATTGGACTCTCCTGCGTCAAGCCCCCACGAGCACGCAGCAAACACCACCCTTTCCCTGGACTCCTGATGATCTGCACCTGAATCCGATGCAGGGAACAACCGTGGTGTCCCACGATGTCCCGGTATTGGCGATAGCAGTGTTTGAGCTGATCGTTACAGTGTGTTCGGATTGTACTTTCAACATTGCAGCGGTGTCCCGAAGAAGGCTGGTTATGGATCTGTCACTGTTACAATACGCACCACTGGATATTCTTGGGGCTTCCAGGTCCTGATCAAGGGTCAGACATGGGCTGGCTGATGTAAAACAGGTTCGCAGTTACGTTCATTACAGCGTTGTTTGTGTTAGACTGATAACCATGAGAATTAACTTGCAGTTTCCAACTCGTGGCAGAACGTTTTTCACACCGATTCACGAACTCTGGTCCCGACGAACTGTTTCTGCGAACGAGGAATTTGCTTTGGATTCGGGTCTGGTCGATCAACGGGTAGCGACAGGAAATACACGCATCTCCTGAATCGGACAAAGAGAACAGCTACATCACCACCCTTATCAGCCCGCATCATACCCCGGCCAAGACATGCTACTCGGAAGAGATGTTGCTGCCGGATATAACTGCTTCTCGGCCATGCAATGTCATATCTCGTAAATACAGCTTGTGTCACAGACGATCAAGTTCCTGTTCTGCAGCGTTTGACCGCCAATACTTCCGGCCTGATCATTTCGGAATGCTGCAGCTACTGGGAGCGAGACATTGCAAGCGGTCTAGCATCGAGTCATCGAACCTACAACGTGTTCGCAAGACGGTCCTGCTGGGCTACTGTCGCTGTCTCTTGTTTCCTGCTTCACTTCCATAACTTCCGGCATCTCACCGTCTTCCAAAGCCCTCCTTAGATCTCCTCTACTCTTTCCATACATCTCCATTTCAACACGGAGCACACCACACAAGATCCGGCAACATGGCAGGGTCTACCCTCGTCACCTTACTGGCTGCTATCGGCCTCGTGTGGCTCGTCGCCGCCAGCTTCAACGGGTCCATAAACAAGTATCTGGACTTGATGCTAGCCGCACTTAGACACGTGCCGACTGTCGCGGTTCACATCAGGGAGGCCACCACTCTGTCTTGCACTGCACTGATCCTGGTCTGCTTCGCGGCAGGCAGCTACATCGATGCAACGTGTACGTGGCGCGAAGCAGCGAACCCCACCGCTTTTCACACTCACTGCGTGTCCACATACTTCACGGTGATAGCATTCGGCAGCCTCGACATCTTTATGCTTTCGATCATCGAGCGATTTGCTCTGAGCAAGAAGATCAAGGGCTTCAGTGAGCTCGCCATCGTGCAGCTCTTCCAAAACACCATGATCGACGCCAACAATGGTGAGTTGCATTACATCCTGCCAGCGCGACGTTACTGACCATGCTCACAGTTCACCTCATCTTGCCATTTTCTGCACGCACGACGATCCTTGCTGTTCTAGACGTCCTCGCCCTGGTCCTCATGTCGGAATCCCGTCAGACCTTGAGGCAGATCAACGGCCCTGAGTCCCGCGCTACCGGCTTCACCTCTGTCTTCACAGCGTTCTCGTTGATCACGGTGGCCAATGTCGCAGTTCTCACGATCGGATATATCACACCTGGGGTCCTGGCTATAGAAGCGAGCATGATCGATGCGTTAGCTGCTATTCTGCAGCTTGCACGGGGCGCCACAAACCCTGTCCCAGCCAGAACCAGTGAGTTGTGCCTTTTGCCGCCCACCACTATTGTACTAACCTCCTGGATAGACCACTCTTCGCACGTTCCAGCCTCCAAGCGCCGTCTACTAGCAGACAACCCATCCTTTCACGTTCGTACGACCATTACCACCACCCTTGAGCCCTGTACCTGCTCGACCAGAGCCCGCACGTCTCCTCGCCCTGCGGTGCCAGTACCTTCGTCTTCCAACGCTGGCTCGGCCCGCCCTGTCGTTCCGATAACCTCGATTACCGACGCTGGCTCCGCTCGCCCTATCATGCCGACCACTTCGACATCCAACGCAGGCTCGACTCGCCCCGTCGTCTCGACCCCTTCGACTCCGAACGCCAGCTCCACTCGCCCTGCCGTCTTGACCCCTTCGACATCCGACAATGGCTCTACCCGCCCTGCCGTGTTGACGCCCTCGACGACCGGTCATGGCGACGACAGCAATCTGTGCCGCGACTTCGATCTGTACTCCGACTCCTCGACTTTCGACGACAGTGATATCGACTTCATCCCGGATCTCTCTGAGTTGTTGTGAGCCCGTGCGATGAGAATGGGTCGTAGTCGCTGGCTCGACTGCTGTGGCTCATGATCTCCAGGCTCATGCATTGCCTTGGACAGGTTGCTGGGAAGAAGATAGTCAGCCTGCATTGTACAACATAGCGACCAAGAAGAGTCAAGACAGAGAACGGGACCAGAGCATCGATCATCGCATGTATTGATACACATCACCAGACAGGAGAACACTTGGTGAAGTAACTCATCATCATTCGATGCAACTATAGTCAGACAGCACAACAATGCTACTCGAAGACACCATGTCTCGAGACTCATGATAATCCCATCCCATGAAACACTTTTCCTCCCATGCCAACACCCTGCTGCAGAACCGTGGCAATGACCATACCAGGTGAAAATGCTTTTAACCCTTCCCGGAACACCAAACCCAAGCCGTAGCTGGCCACCAGCCGGTGAGCTCCCAGCAATACCCAAACACGCAAACGTCGCAACCGGAAGTCATCCATGCAAGCAGGCTACGAGAACCTCCGAGCAATCTTTCCCATGACGCCCTCCCTCTTCGCCGCCGCGGCCCCGTCCGTGCTCCCTTCCGAACTCGAGCTCATCACACTCGCCCCACTGTCCGTCCTCGCCGTCCTCTGCGGTCGGGACTCATCCGCATAGTTCCCCGCTCCACCGCGCCCAATATGGTACACCGGCGCCACTGCCTGCGTCTCCCGCTTCTTCACCATCTCCTCGTCGAACTGGAATACACGCTCGTCGTCTACACCAGCAGTAGACGGCCTGAACATGTTTCCTGCTCCGCCCCGACCACTTGCAAAGTAGGTGGGGGAGGTTTGGGAGGCAGTCTGGCGTTTCGAGAAAGGCTTGATGAGGTTGATGCGCGAAGCTGGACCGGTTGCTGAGGGGCCGGCGGTCAGGTCGGTGGATTTGTAGTGTTTGTAGTTGCCTGCGCCGCCGCGGCCGCCATAGACGTAGCCACCGGATTGGGGCACGGAAGGGTGGGGTTCTACTACTGAGAGGGTGCGAGGCATTGTGGTGGTTGTGTTGTGTGTGGTTGTTGTGTTGTTGTTTTGTAGCGGTGGGGAAGTAGTAGTGTAGTACGGAGTGTGTCGGATGTGGAGAAAGTTCTTCTTCTGTAGTAAGGAAGAGGAAAAGTAACAGTATTCGACAGTGTCTTGAGGAAATGACTCTTTGCGAGGAAAACGGCACTCTTACCTGGCCTCCCTTGCATCTTATATTGAACGGCACCAAGAAAGGAAGCCGCTTCCACGTCCAACAGATTCTGCTTGGAATCATCACGAGGCGAGAGCACGACCTTGGCCACGACACGGTCTAAACTCCTATATGGAAAGCGGCTTCCGTTAACGACAAGGCGCAAGAGGAGTTTGCAATCCATTACCCCCAGGAAACTCCTCGGATGGGGCCGCTTCCAGCCGCCGACGCCTCTGCCGAAGTCACATGCAGTCTTCGGATCATTGACGCTCATCAGGCGGTCTATTCTGACCGGGCTGGATGCGGCTCTGACGTTGATACGACTTGCTGGTCGGTTGTATGGAACTCGACCATGCATCCAGCGCTGCCACGAGGCCAGCAAGACCTGATGAACAACACTTCATCGTTCGTCCACCGCGCTCAGGTCCGCCGCCGAGAAAGATCAGCGTTCGGCACGAAGCGGCTCTACAGCGCTAACGAGAAAACTTTGACACATCATGCGGAGAAAGACCAAGTTCGAGAGTTTTGCTTACCCCCAGGATACTACGGTATAGGCATCACGACATCAGATTTCGGCTGCGAGTGGATAGCTGAAGAAGTTTTCGCGCTTGGCTGCATACGTTGTTTTCATTCTCGATGGCTCTACGTGGCTTATTCGAAGTAGGTATTTGTCGTACGGGTCGCACACCTCTGGTTGTAGGGCGAGGCCTAGAGATCGTCCACTTCTCGAGGAGAGTTGTGCCTTGTGCAGGTACCGTTCTGTGCCATTGGCTGTTGTGCTTCCCACGGGTGCCACGATTCCAAGGTTTGGACTGCTCGATCGAGTTGCTGCTTCCCCGCAAAGTCGTGACGAGATCCACGAGGTCGATTTTGCGGAGGTTTGACCGAGGGTGCTGGTCCTGTGATGAGTGCTACTGTCGGCTTCGGAGAGAGTCCTGCATCGCTCGCAACATCCCGTCGCTCACTATAGTTCTGACGCGGAGACGGCCAATCCTCCAGGTTCTGCCGTCTTTGGCGACACCTTTCCGCAAGTCGTCAGCTGAACTGTCAGCCCTTGATGAGCAGGTCCGTCGCAGGCCTGAACATGCCGACTACCAACGTATCGCCAGCGGTGCTTTTCTGACCGCTGTCGCCGATCAAGCAAACTTCTGATGAATGATATCCGGATCTGCCCCAAACGTCAGCACCATCCCCACTCCCACACCAAACTGCGATCCGCGGTACTCACTCTCATGCCAATCATCAATTGAAACATACATCTTCCGAAACGTGCTCAACCCCGCCAAAATACTCCCCCCAATCCACGTGCTATACAACCTCTCCGGCGGTGCGAAAATCTTAATCCGCATGTCCTTGACCGCCAACCTTTGCACTTCATGCAACAACCTGTCTCCAAACCCCTTGATCATGGTGGAGCCGCCGGAGAGCACGATGTTTCCGAACAGAGCTTTGCGCAGATCCATGTCGGTGCGGGTGATAGAGTCGACGACGATCTGGTGTAAGCCTGGCCATTCGAGACCGATGAGTTCGGGATCGAATAATATCTCTGGCGCCCTGAAACGTTCAGGGCCGATTTTCAGTTTTTGCCCGTCAGGGAGGTCGTAGAGCACTGTTTTGTTTTCGTTCCCGCGCGAGCCGGAGTTCAGCCATTCTTTCTCTTCTTTCTTTGGTTCGAGCGCGACGTAGGAGGTTTTCTCTTTGATCTGCTTTACGATCTCCTTTTCCGCGCTCGTGTGGAAGACATTGCCACCCTTTCGTAGCAAGGTCTGAAGGTACTCTGTCACGTCCCGACCCGCGACGTCTATCCGGCGGATACTGCTGGGAATAGCGAAGCCTTCGTAGACGGGCACGGCGTGGGAGACTCCGTCGCCGGCGTCCAGCACGACTCCTGTGGTGCGGCCGGAGGCGTAGAGGGAGAGGACTGCTTGGATGGAGGTGTAGAGGGCGGGGACGTTGAAGGTCTCGAAGAGGATCTGGGCGGCTGTGTCGCGGTTTTGGCGGGGGTTTAGGGGGGCTTCTGTTAGGAGGACGGGGTGCTGGGGGATATGTTAGCTCCACATGGACTCCATGTGTTCGTCTGGACCATGGATGATGTACCTCCTCACTCAACGTCTTCAACTCATCCGTATAGATATACTGCCATATCCTCTCCATATCCTCCCAATCCGTCACTATCCCATGCTCCAGCGGATATTTGATCTTCAGCAACCCTCGCAATTCCTGCGCTCTGTTTCCGATGAACGTATCCCCCTCCAATCCTCCTGCCAGTACCCGCAGATGCTTCGGCCGCCCCACGAAGGACGGGAAGTAGCATTTCGGCAGATCCTCACCAGCGTATCCGGCTCGAATGGTACCGCTGCCGTTGTCGATGACGATGGGGGTGTTGTGGAGGTCGGTCATGGCGTCCGGCTCATACGAGCGTCGTCGTGCGTTTTCCTAGAACGCACTCGGTCGCATCGTGGGTGTCGGTAGTCTGTTACCTTGTTGGGTGGTTGTGGTGTGAAAGTGAATGTAAATGCGTACCGAAACGCGAGGACGCGCCAAGGCAGGTATTCTAAGGCTTACAGGCAAGAATAAGGTTCAACGGCTTGCCGATCATATGGTACGAGGTCCTCAGACCATAATCCTGGTCCGCGTAGGCTACGGCTTACTATACGGCTTACTACTATTGCTATTGCTACAGCTTATATTAGACACCAACATGGCTCGCATGGAAGGGTGAAAGGGGAACTTACGGCCGACATCGATCCTGATTTGGATGCCTGATAAGCCCGAACAAACACGAAGACAACGCTACAGCATTGGGAGTGTATATGAATGCACCGCGGTCCTTAGTGCAGCCTGGAACTCATGGTAACGCTTTCGCAACTTCAATATGGCGGGAATTGAACGTGTAGTAGTGCACAGCAGGGTAAGCCATCCTTCACCCCCAAGCGTGTTCACCATGCACAGCTAATCATTGTACCAGAGCTACGTCGTCCGCTGGATTCAAGTCCCCGATCAGCAGTCCATATCATGGTCTGTCGAACCCAACAAGAAGAGCATCAACTTTGGCGTCTTCAAGCACCCAGGCACCAAGAATGGCCTTGCGCCGGTCATTCCTACAACTCAAGAGACAATCGACCAACTACCGCCAGCCCCAGGCCTTGATGGGGCGCCTACGACTATCACTACAGCTCGAAGGGCCTCGGTCAGTGTGGTGGACAAGCTGCAAGCCATTGGGCTGAAGTCAGTAGCATGGGCAGGCAGGTGCGAGGCAGACAAAGTGTCTATGGGACGTTATGATATCCCGGATGGGGAAGGAGGCATGTACGGCTTGGTGTTCGACAACACTTTTTCCAAGCAGACGTCCAAGACGGTCACGTTTGTCTTGATGACCCATGGGACCGATGCGGCGCCGAAGCCGGGACACCACCTCCATTACTCTCAGGCATTTGCAGCAAGCACGAATAGTGTCGGCAGAGGCTATAGTCCTGGCCTCCATCCAGTCACCGATTCGAGCGAGTCGCTTCACCAAACAATTTCACATCGAGGAGTTCTGGAAGATCCACGGCCGAATTCGAAAGGCAGAGGAGTGGAGACAAGAGGCATTGAAGGCACGAGCTTCTACACTGGAGTGCTGAACAAGAAGCGAAGGAAGAAGGCACAAGGATATGCGAAGCGCTTCTTCTCACTGGACTTTACGTCTTCGACTTTGTCTTACTATCGCAATCGACACTCATCTGCTTTGCGAGGGGCTGTACCGCTATCTCTGGCTGCCATCGGCGCGAATGAGAAGACCAGGGAGTTTTCTGTGGACTCTGGCGCCGAGGTTTGGCATCTGAAGGCTCTCAATAGAAAGGACTTTGAGGGCTGGCGAGATGCATTGGAGCGAGCATCGGCATCCGTGAGCGCCGTCTCAGCGCCCTCGACACCTGCAAAGACTCTTATTGGAGTGCCCAGGCCACCTGTGGTAAATCCAGCGGAAGAGAATGAATGGGCTCGTGTGGAGCAGCTGGTCAGCAAAGTTTCTGGGACGAGAGACGCCGTGCGAGCTCTTGCCAAGGATACCGATCCCAAGTACGTCCCAGGATCCAACGGCACCGGGCTCGGCTTGACATCCTCGCATAGCAGCAGCAACGCACCGAGCCCATCGTCTTACGAGTCCGGATCTTACTTCCCAGAATCCATCGAGCAAGCGCAAGAAAGACGTCCTTTCTGGAAGCGCCGGGCGAGTGCCGACCGTAGTCCGGCAGCACTCTTCAGGCGCAGCGTGTCTGCCCAATTGGCCGTACCAACACCATCGAGCGCGATGAGTCCGATGTCACCATTACCGACCGGAACTCCAGGGATTCAGAAGCGTCCTAGCATGACGAAACTGGCCCCCATAGTCGATGATGATGTCCATGAGCGCTGTATGGCTTTGCTCCGAGACCTCGACCATGTTGTGACGGACTTCGCGGCGCTTGTGGCAGAAAGCCGGGCTCGGCGCATACCACCACTGAAACGCTCGAGCACGAGGATGTCACTTGAGTCTATTGATCAAGAGTTCTTTGACGCCGAGGATGGCGATCAAATGAGCCCATCGCAGCTGCTCAATATTAGACGCTCGAGCGAGTTCGAGGAAGCGCACGATGAGCAGCTGTTCGAGCATGGTTCGGATGCCGAGTCAGATGCTAGCAGCGATACTGGCGACGCGTCAGCCGACTCCATCCTCAACAAGGCTGCGAAGACAGCACAGAACGCATTATTCCCGAGTCGACCGCAGAAACTACCTCCACTACCACATGCCACCGTCAACAGGAGAACGACAGTCTCGTCGCCGAAGCAGGCACCGCCTAGCATCATCGGCTTCCTTCGCAAGAACGCCGGCAAAGACCTCTCTACGGTTTCCATGCCTGTTACTGCCAACGAACCTACTTCTCTCCTCCAACGCCTCGCAGAAAGCATGGAATATTCTTCCCTCCTAGATTCTGCAGCATCCTCCACCCTCACCCCAGCCGAGAGACTGATGTACGTCACCGCCTTCGCAGTATCCTACTTCGCCAACTCCCGCGTCCAAGCCCGTGCCATCCGCAAACCTTTCAACCCAATGCTAGGCGAGACCTACGAGCTTGTGCGCGAAGATCTGGGATTCCGCTTCGTAGCGGAGAAGGTCTCTCACCACCCCGTCCGCATTGCATGTCAAGCCGAGAGCCTAACAAACGGCGGCTGGTGCTTCACGCAATCTCCACAACCTGTTCAGAAGTTCTGGGGCAAGAGTGTCGAGCTGAACACCGAAGGCCGCGCTCGCGTCATCTTGCACGAGTCGGGAGAGCGGTATAGCTGGAGCCAAGCAACTTGCTTCCTCCGAAACGTCATCGCAGGCGAGAAGTACGTCGAGCCAGTGCAAAGCATGTCCATCCTCAACGAGACCTCCGGGCTCAAAGCCGTCGTGACGTTTAAGGCCGGCGGCATGTTCTCCGGCCGCAGCGAGGACGTCACTGTTCAGATCTTCGACCCGTCATCCGGCGACGCACCGCTCCCTCTCGGATTGACGGGTAAGTGGACCGAAGGGCTCCGCCGCACTGACACAAATACTCAAATCTGGACAGTCGGCGCCCTCGTTCCTGATGCACCTAAAACGTACGGTTATACTGCTTTCGCTGCTACGCTTAATCAGGTCACCGAGTTAGAAGAAGGCAAACTCCCGCCCACCGACTCTCGTTTTCGACCTGATCAGCTGGCGCTGGAGAGGAATGCTGTGGATGAGGCGGAGGGGTTGAAGGCGAGGTTGGAGGAGCGGCAGCGCGCGAGGAGGAAGGTGTTGGAGGGTCATGGGAAGGAGTGGGAGCCGAAGTGGTTTGAGAAGGTTGAGGGTGGGGATGGGGTTGGGGAGGAGGTTTGGCGGTTGAAGGACGGTGCTGGAGGCGATGGGTATTGGGAGCGGAGGGAACGGCAGGATTGGGCTGGGGTGGGGGAGGTGTTTGAGCTTTGAGGAGGATGCAGGGATACCCTATGATTGTCTGTGAACACATTGTTAGATGATGTTGACCTCTGTTGTTAGGGACGGTCAATGCAAGCCATGATTGATATCGACCCGCGCCAGCGCCGTTTCAACCAGGGTGGCGACATGACCACTCATCTTCGGAGACCACCCCACGGGCTCGATTCGTGAATCAGAGCGTAGGTCGTCGTGCCATCTGCTCTGCAAATTTCCCTCGACAAGCTTCCCGCAGCCCTCCCAGGACTCTTCCACTCCTTCCTCCTCCTTCACCGCCACACTAGCTAACCACCTGTGCAGATATTCCAACGTGGACGTCAGCCCCATGACCACGCAACAAACCTCACTACCAGCAAGCGCAGGCTTTCCGGTAGGTCGGGTGACGATTACCTGCTGACTACTTAGACGCAGCTTCCGAATGGTCAATCAGGAATTACATCCACCACCAGCCCAAGAAGCAGGGCAGCGAAGAATTATGCCCGTTCGACAACGGGCGTCGTGTCGAGCGCTGCCGCAAGGGGCATGACACGATCGAATACTACGATCGGTGCTGCTCACCCGCCTGAGGTAGCAAAGCAAATGTGATGGTCGCGAAAACAGTGTCTGCCGCGACGCGGTGCCCAGCCGCGTGGAGCTGGTGTTCTGATGATCGACGCTAGTTCGTGCGAGGAGGAGCGCGGCGCTGTGGACGATGATGGAGCTGGGTGACCAGGCAAGGACAGAGGAGAGGTGATTAGGCGCAGGAGCCGTGAGCGCGGTGCTTATGGAGAGTCGCTCAGTGGCGACGCGGTCAAAAACTGGGCTGGCTCTGCTGGTGTCTGAGCGACGTCGCTGTTGCACGGGGGGTTGTCTTCTAGAGGACGAGCGAGTATTCTAACAGAAGGCAGCAGGAGTAGTCTCGGAGAAACGAGGCGCGATGGCGGCATGAAGAGTAGTCTCGGAGAAACCAGGCGCATTGGTGGCTCTCGGGGAGTAGAGATCTATTCGAGACTGTGAGGTGAAGGCTCGGCCGGGAATGTCTTGAAGGCGCGGTAGGCACTCGAGCAAGGTCTTACTATTTCTCTGCGGAAGAAGGTGACAGTCCCGAAGACAAGCAGGAGACTGCTGAGCGAAAGGGGACAAGCTCACGAAAGAGGCACTCGGGGGCAGCGAGCTATCCATCACCGTAAGTCCGGCAGGTTACAACGCGGTGGGCAGCAGAAATTCACGCGGGGCCATCGGGAGCGTTCAACGCTGGATCGGACACGCGTGGACCTGTCGACGTTATGCCGGAGTACGGTATACTTCCGACGCGGTGGTGATTGCACCTGACGAGCGCGCTACCCGGCGCTTACGGAAGCATGTGCGCGGGGCGCATGGGCTCGCGGAGAATGTGCAGTCCGCAGATGCTGTCACCCACATTCCGCAAGACTTCGTTCTGCTGGTCCGAATCCTACGCAAAGGCACTGAAAGACACGAGCTGCCCTGCGTGGGAGCACGCGAGTCCGCAACGTCGTACGTGTCGTTGAGTAGGTGATCGGTCATACACGGCCTCCTCGACAGAGATCACGAGTGTAACACAACCGTCTTGCGCCAAATGGCACAAGCAAACCCCAAACGGCACAAGCAGACCCCAGATCACTGCTTTGGCCCCCTCGACACAGATTATGACGACTATCTTACTCCAAGTGGCACTGGGAGGAGTCAAACATCTACTCTGGGCTTCTCGACAGAACTTACGACTGGTAGGAGTTGAGAGGTCACTCCGGAAGCATCAATGGTAAGATGACGATCGCTCTGAAGCGTGCACCAATGGATATGCTATGTTCAACGACAACACCACGATCGCGGGTCCATGGATCGAGGAGAAGGAAGGCACTCTGCACCCACCAGACGGCTGAGCTGTGACCAACATCACCACTGCCTTGCCCCGCCAGGCGTCGAACAGGCGTCGTGACCGCAGCACAAGATCCCGCCAACGCTATCATGCAGCCAGAGTCCTGAAGGCGATAGCTGCTGCTGCACAATGACGACTTCGAGTTGTCTACTTCTGGATTTGAGACTGCCAGACATTCTACCCATGCTGCGCTGGGTCATGTTCGAATCAATCCAGGTCCGCGTTGGTTGTATCGCTCTGCGAGGAGCCGCCGGGTTTCACGCGTGCCCCCTCGGAGGCTATCAAGGAGTCAGTCATACCATAGACGTGTACACCGTGTCGCGCGAATTGAGCGACTAACAGGCCTCTGCTTGGGTCAGTTGCGTAGACGAAAGGGCTTCCGTTTCTGTCTTCTGCGCCTCGTAGTCTTTCTCCAGTTCTATGATGTTGATGGCGATGCTCTTCAGCTTAGGCGTCAAGTCGACCAAGATTGGTGCCTACTTCGTCGTTGACCAAGTGGCGAGTAGTGCTCATGGGAGGCGCGATAGATTGAGGGTGATGGACTCCATATAAGCCATCACTCTTCCTCCAAAGTGTTCTGGACCTGTCCGTTGGAAGCAGTGATGTCGTCGCCGAGGCGGTGGCCCAGTGCTGGGCAGGGCAGTGGGCCAGGGCACGTCCTTCTTGGGTGCCATGGTGCTGTGTTACATCCTAGTTATCTCGCTCTCGAGGTCCTAGGGTGTCCATCGGCTAGGGCGTACCACTAGTAGGTGTCACGGTGTGGTTCTACATGTGATTGACGTGATATAGGGAGAATGTCGGTGCTGGACTCTGAAACATTGTTCGCGGAAGACGGCATATATCGTATACGGCGCGGAAGAAGCGAGAGATCTTTCGCATGATCGACACGTCGGCCCCAAGTTCGGGAAAGGCGGACGCGCTCTCGCCATGTTAGCCAGCCTGCCTCCGTGGGGAGGCATGGTAGTTGTCTCGTTGTCAAGCTCCTAGCGTTGTGGGTTCCGTTGACTCGACGCAGGGAGAATCTTGGTGCTGGACTTGTGAAATTCTGTTCTCGGAAGATGGCGTCGCTTGATCGAAGAGGGTCTCGCATACAAGGTAGAAAGAGCCAGGTGATTTTCGCATGATCGACTCGTTGTCCGCGAGCCCGCGAGCTGTGTACGCGCCGTCGCCGCATCCGTGAGCTGGCATCCATCGCGCCGAATGTCAACGCGAGCTGCAGCGCTCGTGAATGTTTCCCATCGTTTCGGGCTCAGCTTCCAAGCTGACCGCTGAGGATCCTGTGGAGACAACGTTCCGCCTACCGAACACCCGGATCCGAGGTGGGATTCATCTGATCATAGCAGAGATCTTGGACAACTGGTATTGCATCTCACGCCGGCAGGGCTCCACGAGACGACGATAGATGGCAGATCCGTCAGAGAATCGTCAACTTCATACGGGGTGCTCAGACTCGGTGCCAGGCACAGCAGCAGACCCGCGAGTGCATCCGCGCGGCGTACAACCAACGGCTAGCATACTCCGCATCCGTGAGGTCTGCAGAGCGGCGTCGACCTGTGCTCTCACGTAAGTCAGCGCCCAGCATAGCAGCTGCCCGACGTGTGCAGGACCAGAGCGGTGTACTTCGCGTCGGACGCGTTCTCTGGAACGACGTGCCATCACCGCCTCAGAGGACAAGGTAGACCACAGATCCAAGAGGAATACACTAATCAGATGTCTTCTTCCAGCAACCAAGGCGGCCGCTCAGGTCGCACCACAGCGGGTTCTTCCTACGTGGAGGGCCGGGACTCAGTGAGCTCAAGAAGGGGCATCCATACTCCGAGACAAACTTCATGTGCATGAACGTGATACCAGCATTGCCGAGACGTGAAGCATTTCTTTTGGTGTCCTCCGTGCATCTGACAACGTTGAGGCCTGGAGCAAACTTCATCAACAGGACATCTCCTAAGTCAAATCTTGCACACTTCGATACCGATACTGGCGCACGATCCTCGCTGGACCGACTCTCGATCGCGCAGGCGACCTATCAGCAGACAAAATACCCGCGCAGGATCCGTGAATCTGCAGGTGGCCCAACAGGAAGCCAAGCAGCGCCGCGATCTAGGTGTGCGGGCTGCGTGCTCTCGTCGTTCTGATCGTCGCGCCTTCGACCGTGTCCAGAGCAGATCGCACGCGGCGGGCGGCACGCGAAGCAGACCACGCGCATCGACGCGCACTCTCAGCAGTGTCCACGTCTGCATCAGGGAGATTTGGGAGCCGGATATCCCCTACGATGTGTTGTGGCCCGATGTTGGGCTGTTGATGGGCGGATTCTTCGTTGTCTGGTACCAGATCTTGGGCACCAATGTACATGGTTGTCTTGGGTGCCATGGCCGCTGGCTACTTATAGTCAAGAGGTTGTGGAGAGAGCCGATTTGCTGCCCAGTATCCGCGCCCCCGTGACCCACGGCGCATGCAGGCTGGTGCGCGGCGCTGAGTGTGAATGTCGCGTTCCCAAAACCGCGTGTTGCGGTAATCGCGTACGTAGAGTGCCACACGAAGCAACGTGCCGCTGCTGATGTCACATGTAGCATCGCAGAGGCCGAGGCCATAGAGTGGATCCGGCAGAGGATCGTCGTTGACGTTGACATTGGTCCCGTTGATGGGCGGTTTTTTTTTCGTGAAGGGCGAGGTGATGTTTTATATTGGCCGTCGACCGGGACTTTGTTTGCCTGCCTTGTGGTTGTGGCTGCGGTCTGTGTCATAAGACCACCTCGCTGCTTGCTTCATATCCGTAAGAGTCTTGCGCGGGCAGCGCTCCCAGTTTCCTGGTCGATGTCCCTTCGCTTCAAGCTTCCTCCAAGCATGTTCAGCACACCGTGATCACCACCACCACGTCCAAGCCAAACAGGAGAGGAACAGGAAAGGGGCTAGGACCAAAAACATATGTATAATGCAGACACCATCAGCAGAAGAGTCTCAAGAGTAGAGTACAAAGTAGTAGGTCACCTCCCGCCAATCGTCGCATGCATGCATAGGCCCGCACCCCAGAGGTCATATGCACACGCACATGAAACGTTCCCAGGTCTCCCCGACACACCACCCACCCGTCATCATCACAACTCAATTTACAGCCCACCAGCACTCCTCTCCAGCGACCCTACCGCCACGTCGCCCACCGACTCTCCCCCCACCTCTCCCGCAAAACTCCACTTCCTGCCCCCACCACCACCAGCGGAATCCGGTCCCTACCGGACCCCCGGCGGCGCCATCCCGGCCCCCATCCCCTGCAACCGACTCGCAAGCTGGGGGTACTTATCCTGCACCTCCAACTGCGTCCGCGTAGCCTCCGCATACGACAGCGCATTGACGATTTCGCCGTCAGTGCGCGAGAGCTCGGCCGCGCGCTCGAAGTACTGCAAGGCCTCGGTGACTTTGCCTTGTTGGAGGAGGAGCTGCGCCATGGTTGCTACGGCGATGTCGCATTCGGGGTCGACTAGAAAAAGGACAAGTGGTTAGTGTGGGTGGTAGTGTGTAAGAAGGGTAAAAAGCTTACTGATGAGTGCCTTCTGGCAAAGCTCCTCCGCAGCACTAAAATCCTGCTTCCACTGAAACAGCGCAAGCGCCTTATTAATCAAGGGCAGCACATTCATCCCCCCACCCCTCTCCCCCACGGTCTTCCGCTCCATCTCCACCGCCGTCTCAAACTTCTCCACCGCCTCCTGATACTTCTGCTGATCCAGCAACAGCTCGCCGTAATAGTTATAGACATCGCTCTTATCCCCGAAATTCTTAATACAGCGCCTAAAGGTCGCCATCGAGGACGCGATCGAGCCCATCTTGTACTGCGTGACGCCGAGCTGGATGTGCGAGAAGATGAACTTGTTGTCGAGGTCAATGGACTTCTGGTAGTCGGTCGCGGCGGCGGAGAACTCGGAGAGGATGAAGTGGAGTTGGGCGCGGTGGTAGAAGATGTCCGGGTCTTCGGCGTTGTGTTCGGTGGCGAGTTCGAAATCGCGGGCGGCTTCTTCGCGTTTGCCTATTAATACAAGATCAGTACCAGCGTCGTTGCTCATTTGGGATCTGCGGTTTAGTCCAAACATACTCTGCTCCAGGTGCATGCTGGCGCGCTTCACGTAGCTCTGCACGAGACTGGGGTCGATTTCGAGGGATTTGTTGAGATCTTCCAATGCGGCGTCGTTCTCGCCTTTGAGGTATCGGAAAGTGCCGCGCATGTTGTAGGCGAAGGCTTCGTGGTTGTCGAGGTTGTTGACTTCGATGGCCTTGTCGAAGCTCTGCCCTGCTTCGGCGTAGCCTTCGCCTGTCCTAGTCTGGATTGCTTGGAGACCTTTGCGCATGTACCATTTGCCGCTGCCTTCTTCTAGATCTGCCGTCTCTTCGAGACCTTCGGGAAGTGGCTTGGCGCGGAACGATTGCAGGTAGTTGGACACGAAGGTCGGTGAAGGCAGTCGCTTCTCCTTGCCCTCCATGATGGTCTTGGCTTTAGATTCAGCAACCTTCTTCAATAGCCTCTCGACCGCTTGCGCCGAGTTCTCATTGCGGAATTGGTCGATGATGCAGCTAGCAGTATAATCGAGCAACGCCTCGCTGAAGCGTTCCTCTTGTTCGTAGGCATTGGCTCTTCGGTTCAGCGCTTTGACGTACTCGTTGTCCAGGTTGATGGCGGCAGTGGTGTCCTCGATGACCTTGGGCCAGTTGCTCATAGCGTTCCAGCAGGCGGCGCGGTTCGAGTAGAAGACAGGGTCGGATTTGCAGAGAATGGCTTGGCCGTAGAGATCAATGGCGCGGTTGTAGTCCTTCGAGCCATACGCCTTGTTGCCCGCCGCCTTCAACTTGGCAGCATAGTCTTTCCGCTCCTGCTCGGACAGCTGCTCGACCGACTCCTCCGTCACGTGTGGCAACTCCTCTGCTTCCACTTCAACGGAGGGTGCTTTGGGCGCGACCTTGGGCTCTGCTACGGGTGCCGCCTTGCCCTCCTCTGCTGCCTTCTCCTGCTCGCCATCCTTCTTTTTGGTTTTTCGTCGGTCCTTTTTCGAGGTCTTGTCTGTGCTTTGCGGAGGTTGTGAGAGGTAGTATAAAGTGCCGCCCACTGCGACAACCGTCACGCCAGCAATGGTCCACGCGACGACCTTGTTCTCGCCGTACCAGCTCGTCAGTCGCTCCCAGGTGGAAGCAGTCGCTTGTGATGCCGACCCGGCTGCGGCTGCTGTAGCGTCACGCGCCGAAGCCATCGCGGCGCTCAATCAATATCGAGAAGACTGCACCAATGCCGTAGGAGGTGAGGAATGGAGCATGCGAGTGATGGTAATGTCACGACGTGCGAATTGATACAGCAGGTGATGGCAATGAGCGTCGGTTCATGAGCAGTCCCAAGGATAACTTTTGGATCATGACCTCGAGCTTCATCTCCGCCACGGCTGAATCTCGGCAATACTGTGGACTGGACTTCACTTCACTCTTGATTTGGACCCGTTGCTCAGCCACATTCGGTGCTATGTTGGAGAACATACATGAAATATGACAATGGACTTCGTCTTCCCAGTGGAAACTTCTCGCCTGAAGATACCATAAATGCCGCCAGACCACAGGACGTATCCGGAAAAGGAGAACCACCACACAGGTTACGACTACGACTCGGATCCATCATGGAAGTCCAAAAGCAATACCCCAAACCAAGTCCTGGTCAACGACATACGACTAGAGAGATGGCGCCACGACCGTGGTCCCATGCTGGAGATCAACGAGAGATCAGCCTCGACTTTGGTGCCGGATAATGCATCACTAACGCCCTCTGCCAGCTACGTAAGAGCGGCAGACGCGGCGAGCAATCCAATCGAACAGCAAAAGTTCGCAGAGCTTGAGGAGTCCTACGGGTGGATGCGTCATCTCAGGCTACGACAGTATCAACAGCATGCGTATGACTCCGAGGATTCGGCAAAGTGTCGGTGGATCCACTGCTCTTCGAAATTTCCCGAGTATCTGCGTGGCGTCCTGTGGGCTTTATCTGAGGATATGACGAATATCTCCTCAACACTTCAGACCTTGGACAGTACCTTACAGCAGCAGACACGTTTCTCCAAGCATGGAAAGTGCTTTGCTCCGTTCTCGCAGCCTCTCGATTTGGGCACCAGCAAGGAAGCTGGGTCGACATATCCGATGCTGCTCGCAGTACCCTTCCTAGACTGGAGTATACTGGGTGCCAAGCCGCCGCTTCGATTCCAAGTTGACAAACGAGAAGGCTTTCAAAGTGCTCGTTCGTCTTCTCATCTAATTCGCTCGGTCCTACAACACTTTTACCGCCTTGAAGATACTGCCGATCGGGAGCCGTCCCAAGTCTTTGCTAAGCACAAACCCTGGAGTACGAATCGCGAACTTGATCTCAAGGTCCGGCAGTGGTATGGCCACTACCCATCAGCTCTGGATGTCGATGAACTGTGGGTGCTTGTGATAGATCCTGAGCATATCGTGACGTTCTCGAGCAACCAGACGTGGAAGTCCCGCTGGCCACCACTCCAACTGACAAGTCGCATCTCCGACATATCATTCCGGAACATCAGAAACGCTTTCTTCACGTCTCAGCAGGCGAATGAGTACACCTCACTAACTCATGCTGTGGCCTGTCTGAGCGGAGCAGTTGGCATGATGCATCGAAATTTCTGGCCAGACCTCGTGCTCCCTTGTACAGACCGCTACGCCGGCTACCTCGGCCACTTACAATACCGCCTCCATCGAGCCCCCAGCACAAAACTAGTAACGGACCTGATGGCCTGCCAAGAAGAACTCAACGTCGTCATCCAAATCACCCAACAACAAATCGACATGCTCACCGACTTCCAAACCCTCCTCTCCTCTCACGACCCCAGCACCGCCCCCTCCCCAACCTCCGTCCGCCCAACTTCCAGCAACCACTACAACTCCTACGGCAATCTCCCCGACCCCGAACCACCAAGCCTCCAACACCGCATGACTTACAACTCCCGTGCCACCTATCGCCAATTGTCAACAAGTAAAATCACCGACCCCTTAGCCCAAGTCCTCGACAACCTCACGCGCGAACTCACCGACCTCGCCGACCTCCGCGACAACACCGACCGCCTCGTCACCCGCACCATCCAACTCGTCAACATCCGCCTCGAAGACCACGGCCGCGCGATCTTGGTCTTTACCGTCGTTACTATCGTCTTCTTACCGTTAAACTTCGTCTCCTCATTCTTCGGGATGAACTTTCGGGATATTAGGGGCATGCAGCAGACGCAGTGGTTGTTTTGGGCTGTGGCAATTTGTGTGACGTCAGCGGTGGTGGCTGCAAGTGTGTTCTTGGCGTTTTCGGGGGGCAGGATATTGGAGAGCGTGGTTATGTGGAGGGATCGGAGGAGGGAGAGGGCGTTATCGGTTAGGACGGCAAGGAAGCAGGCGGAGAGGGAGGGTGGTGGTGGTGGGGAGAAGGGGTTTCGGGTGGTGGGGATGGAGAGGAGTGGGGGTTTGGGAGCGGGGTGAGCTATTCTCGAGAAACGGATATGAGCAAAGGTCTTGGCATCGACTGCAGCGGCATCACCTCTGCTTGGATTTGGGAGAAGCAACGCGTCGGCACCCTCGCTCGAAAGTCCAGAAACTGCCACCAAGCTTGAGCTGGCGGCCATCTCTGGACCTTCTTCTCCGAGCTCGAAACCACGTCCACGAACCTCCAGAGCCTTGCACAGCCCTCTAAATCTCGACAAAATTGAACAAACGCTAGCGCGCCTCTTCGACCAGCCAATCAGGACCACAGAGATGTTCTCCAAAGTCGGATTTGGGGAGAGGCTCACGACACCAGCTGCAGTGGCATCACGCCTGTCCATCTCCTGGAGATGCGGCGGCTCGGCAACCTCCTCGAAGGCTAGAAAACAGGTCTCGATCTTGAGCTCGCCGTCGATTCTGGACGTTCTCGAAGCTCGAAAGCGTGGCCTCGTGCCTCCAGAGCCCCTTAAAGTGGATTGAACTTCGAGAATATTGAACATAAGCTAGCGCTGTCTCTTGAACAGCCAGTCACAGCCAAAGGAATCTTTCTCTAGAATCGCAACCATTAACCAGTGAGAAGATTTCGACTTCGACTGCAGTGGCATCGCATTTGTTCGTGATGTGGAGAGGCAGCGGCTCGGCGGCCTCACTTGAACGACATCAACAGCGTACCAGATTCGAGCGCTCAGTCGTCTTGAGACCTTCTCGAAGTTGGCATCGCTCGCTCGTGCCTCTGAGGCCGTCCTGAGTCGTCTTTGAGAACAGAAAGTTGAACATGCGGTAGCGTGGTTTTTTTGAGTGGCCAATCAAGAATCAGGCACGATCCCCATCATTGTTGGGTGTCGGAAACACATGGATAGCGCCTGACCTCTTGCAACCAATGCTAGCCGGAATTAATCCATTCAGAGGAGGAGGAGGGAGAGGAGCGCGGAGGACGTTTTCTCGACAGTGAGTGTCAAGCAGCCATAGATGCAGGGCCCGTGGGAGTCTTCTCGAGATACACTCGACGCTAGATTCACTCATACAGTCTATCTAATGGTAGTACATCACCACCCCACGTTGCTGGATGTCCTACAACACAGAAAGCGGAATATCGAGACGCTCCGACACTCGGTCATCCTCACCCTCGCATCAACATCTCAATCCTTCGACACTCGTCCTCCGTCGGCGGTATCAGGCGCGGATCCTGAGCCACCAGCCGCGCATAGAAGAACCCCCAGAACCCATTACTCAAGCACACGAACTCGCCAATCTTCAAACTATCCTTCGTCACCACTCCTTCATGCGCCACCCCATGCTCCAACGCCCACCGCCTCGTGGTCCCCTGCAGCCCGCCCGATGCGGAGGTAGGGACGACCCACCTCCCGTTTCGGAAGAAGTACGGGGTCGATGAGGTGGCATCCAGCATCTCCCCGTCGGTGTTGTAGAGCAGCACTTCCCGCTTCAGCCTCCACGGCTCGGAGACTGCGGCTGAGGCTCGGGCGCGCGCGTAGGGTGAGCGGTCCGATGTCTTGTACATGGTCGATTCGGCGACTTCCGTGGGTTGGGTATCGAGAACGATCGTCCACTCGGTTTTAGGCAGATACGCTGGGACGCCGAACGTTTGAGGAAACATGGCGCTCAGCGCGGGACGTGGGGCCGGAATAGTGATGTGGGTGGTAATCTTGCCGGAACAATGCGAGTGGACTCGCACCCGGAGGCAAATGGACTGGGATAGGTCTCGGTGGCTGCGCTGATATGCTCGAACGGCGCACATGAGGCCGTGGAGAAAATGTGATGGGCTGCCGTGGCTGTTGGGCGAGTGGGACTTGCTCCAATTTGCGACTCCCAGGCGGGTCCATTGGTGCTCCAGGAGGTAGAAGGGGCAGGGGCGGTTGAAGGATGCTTTGGTGTTCTCGGGGGAGTGGACGAGGGCTGGGTCGTACAGCAGAGAGGCGTAGACGTAGATGTCATCGTCCGTATCGTCGCCGGCTGGCTGAGCTTGTGCTAGTTCATCGCCTACCGGTAGGTCAGAGGGCTTTGATGAGTCCGGCGATCCGATGGAAGAGCGGTTTCCGTCCATCTTTCTGAGTGAGCGTGGGTTCAAGCCGATTCTGGGGTTCAACGGGCTCCAAGTTGTGTATTTTCAGCGGAGACATCGAAGGGAAACTGGAAAACACCTCAGCAGTGCCATGCTGTACCTACTAGGTCGGTCGAAAGACGCGGAAAGCACGGGTCTGTAGAATATTGATACGAAAGGTCAATGTGAATCATACATGTAGGCTCGGACTGGTCGGCAAGAAACTCTCCAGATCCTTGAGTGGAACCAAGACTTTAGACTCGTCGTCAAAATCTGCAGACTCGGCGCCTGAGGCAACTCGCATCAACATTGGGCCTTTTCAAACCATTGTGAACTCTTCTGAATTGGAAAGATTCTAACTGGAAGACATGGTCTCAACTGCCGATAGGATACTGTCTCCATCACCATCACTGAAGCACTCGTAACATTCTCGATCCACAAGGAGTTCGGGCACCATGGCACTCGAAAAGCTGGACGGCCTGGAGCTGCCAGCTGCAGCGGATATGCATGTGCATCTACGAGATGGAGCAATGACAGAGCTCGTGGTGTAAGGCTCAACTCTCCACGATCGAAGTGAAGGGATGTTAATGCTGTGCCAGGCCCACCATCCGGAAAGGAGGAGTGAATATGGTTTTTGTCATGGTACGCGTCTCCAGATGATCACAACAGTCAGTAGCTAACAGAACATAGCCAAACCTGGTGCCCCCAGTCACAACCGTCCGCCACGCTTTGGAGTATCAGCGACGACTCCAAGAGCTTGAACCGAAAGTCACTTTCCTCATGTCACTCTACCTACATTCTAGCATCACTCCAGAGGTCATCCGCAAGGCCAAGCACGCTGGGATCACCGGAGTCAAGTCTTATCCGCATGGTGTCACCACCCACTCCGACCAGGGTGTCATGTCGTATGAGGAATTCTACCCCGTCTTCGAAGAAATGGAGCGTGAGGACATGGTCCTGAACCTCCACGGCGAGCTACCACCATCTGCTGGCGAAGACATCACCGTGCTCAGCGCTGAAGAAGCTTTCCTGCCAACGTTTCTCGACCTTCACCGTCGTTTCCCAAAGCTAAGAATCATCCTCGAGCATTGTACTTCGGCGGCAGCGATTACAGCAGTCAAAACATGCGGCCCAACCGTCGCAGCAACCATCACCGTACATCATCTATTCATGATCGTGGATGACTGGGCGGGCGACCCTCACTGCTTCTGCAAGCCAGTTGCGAAGCTGCCTTCGGACCGCAGAGCACTCCTGAAAGCAGCCGTCAGCGGAGATTCGCGGTTTTTCCTTGGCACAGATTCTGCGCCGCACCCAGCTTCGTCGAAGAGAGCGGACAAGTATGCCGCTGGTGTGTTCACGCAACCTCATGCTGTTGGCTTGGTCGTCGATGCTTTCGAACAAGCGATCGGTACTGGTGTGTTGACGGCCGAGGATGTCACCAAGGAGAAACTTGAAGGGTTCATGTGCAGCAACGGCCGAGCTTTCTATGGAGTCAAAGACGACCGGAACGAGAGGATAGTTCTCCGACAGTCGGGAGCAACGATTGACGAGATATTACGAAGCAAGGACGGATCCGTTGAAGTCGTGCCCTTCAAGCGAGGTAAGATGACTTGGGGTGTAGAGTGGCAGTAAAGCATTACAAAGCTCAAGGCAAGGTTTGATGATTGTGACGACTGCAATTGAACAGAAGTCTAGAGTATACAGCTAGACGGGAGTGCTCATCGATCGATCTGTGGCTCGACGATGTCGAAATTGCTACCTCAAAGTCATTGTAGAGATCGAAACACCTGGATCAAGTAACCATTCTCAGCGAGCATCTCTACAACATACATCTACCAAGAAAACCACACAGCAACGGACATTTGCCGGAACCTTGGGGAGCTCGGCCTCAAGTCCCCGGGTGTTAAGTCCCCGGCAGCTGGCAAGCTTCCCAAAGTGAAGCTGGAGAGGTAAGCAATGCCAAGTAAGTTTTGTAACTCCTGCCCTTCTCAATCACATACATGTATAGATTTCAACTTCCCTCTCCCAATTTCTGTCACATCTATAGACGCCAGATAAGCGACTGTAGTGGCGGCACCTCTGAGTACAGTATCGAGAATACGACTTACCGTTGCAATCATGACGAACTACTCGCGGGACGTCTATCGCATTGCGACAAGATCTATCGGACATTTGGAAGGCATAACCGTGTTTCGACGATCAGATGCAAAGACGGCGCAACCTCTGATCCACTACTTTGGAGGGATATCATACGCTCTACCACCACAAAGGTTTCGCAGTAAGTCGAACGCAGAATTGGCTCTCCTCAACGCAATCAAGCACGATGCGGCGCGCTATGACAACGTCCAGCTCGACGGAATGTCGGAGACACTTACTAATATTCAACCATCAATCCAGGACCAAAAGCACTCCCGGACAACTATACCTATGGAACGAAAGACAAACCTGGCAAGTTCGGGAACAAGGCGAAGGATGCAATTCATAAGACAGTACGTTAGCTACCCGACCTTCTCCGCAGTTGAAGTCCTCCACCAATGCGCCTCGTCCTCCATATGCTTCACGAAGAGCTACTTCGTGCCTCGAGAGCGGGCACGCCCTGCTCTGCGTTGCGAACCTATGTGGTGCTACTGTAGATGATGCTGACCATATCTCAGGGTATCTGTCCCCAGCCTCCACCGGTCAAAAGGTTTCCGGGAGTCCACGTCAAGCCTGACACCGCAGGTTGGCAGGAAGACTGCCTCCAGCTGAACATCTATATTCCAGCAGGCAAAAGTCCTCCAGCATCTGGTTGGCCGGTTTTCTTCTTCATTCACGGCGGCTTCCTACAATGGGGCCAAGCCAACGAATCGCCAGCTGCAATTGCACCACTGCTAAGCGAAACGGCCTTTGAGGCGATTGTTGTCATCCCATCGTACCGCCTAAACCTTTTTGGCTTCCTCTCGAGCGAGGAGCTGCAGGCAGAAGCCAAGAAAGATGGCGAAGCTGCTGGTAACATGGGTTTCTGGGACCAAAGACTCGCCCTCGAATGGACAGGAAAGCAAATCGGGAACTTCGGGGGTGATGTAAATAACATCACTGTGGGTGGCTATTCGGCCGGAGCTCATAGCGCTTTCCATCAGTTGGCACACGAGCTGTACTTCGTACCCGACGCTGAGGCTGTGATCAAGCGGGTGGCCTGCTGGTCAAACTCTCCAGGTGTGCAACCAAGGACAGCTTCCGACCATCAGAAGCAGTTTGATGAGCTATTGGCGGCGCTAGACATCGATAAAACCAAGTCGGGCGAGAAAGAGCTCAAGGCACTACGAGACCTGGATTGGGAAAAGCTCGTTGCCATCCAAGAGAAGCTCAGGATCTCCGAATTTAGAGCTACAACAGACAATGCGTTCGTCCCGGCCTCGCTCATGGCGAATATCAGCAAGGGAGACTTTGGAAGAAGGATGAAAGAACGCGGAATCAAATTTATGAATGGTGAATGCAGAGACGAGCACCATTTGTACCGCGCCTGGAGGACTCCCAGGAATTCCTTCAACGCTATCCGTGATCGTCTCATTGCTGACTACCCTACGGACGTGGTCGACAAGCTCCTAAACTACTATTGTGGCGAAAGTGACAGAACGAGAGGGAAACCAGACGGTTACAGAGACTGGCCAGAGCTTTTTGGCCACATCTACGCCGACATGCAAGTACACCACCTTGAGCGGGGCTTCCAGAATGCGCTCCACAAGGCAGGTCTTGCTCCTGGAAAAGACATCTTCCGGTACCGATTCGAGTGGCGCGCGAAGTGCATCGACGACATGTTTCAGCGAGAATGGGGTGTAACGCACGCTACTGACATGTCTATATGGTTCTGGGGCCTTGATTACGATAATGGCCGTGGCCTCACAGACAAAGACAAAGCGGTGATTCATCCGTGGAACGCTGCTTTCGCTGCCTTCGTAAAGGGCGAGAACCCTCAATGGGGTACTGACAGAGGCGTTGAGTATGTCAAGCGCCTGAGAAGCGATGGCGAAATCGACATTTGGAAGGATGACCGGTGGAGAGCAGGCTTGACTGTTTGGAACATGGTCAACGGAAGCAATAGCGCGATCAAGGCCAAGGTGTAACCGGATACCCGCATGCTTATTACTCCGTCTTTGTGCGACAGGCCTGCAATCTGGATTACAGACGATGGTGGTAAAAGGAGCTCTCCGAGACAGCAACAGACTACACACTATGCGGCGCTCTGTGACTTTTTGATTTCGATCGCAGATCCGAGACACTTGCAAACCCTTCTACCGGCCACTTCTGTGGCCTTGTTGTTTGCTAGCACGAAGCATACAACAGGAGCTACAGCGAGTGCCATGGAATACACAAAGCTGCTGCGTACGTATATGCAGCCCTACGGCAGAACTCTTATGGTCATGAAAGACGGACGTACGTTCTGTCTCATTTGCTATAGTGCTAGCCATACTTGCGGTACGTTTGCCTCCGACAAGCACGGGCTTTCATGTATTTTCAAGCAATACAAGCGTTTGTCTCAAAGAATGCAGGCGGGCAGGAAATTTCATCCCCATACGACCAATATATATCCTGGATCTCTATTCAGCAGAAGGGAGAAGCTTATCTCAGGACAGCAACATACGAGGGAAGTCAACTACGAACCAGTCAGAGTAAAATGCAATCTCAAGCACCAGGATCCCAGGCCTCTGGCGTCCACCAGCCTCGCATCGTATACTTCATCTCTCGCAGCAATGGCACCATGGTGCCGCTCATCGCAGCTGATGAACTGCCGTTCAATGTTCGCCTTCACAGCGTCCCGCGTGCTCTAGGTCCGGACCAGATCTTCGGCTTACAGATGGTCGGCTCTGCGCCATACACCGGCCTCACCTTCAAGCTTGAGCACGATCATCCAGTCTCTCATTCCAACAATCAAGCAACAGCCTACCATACCCGCCACTACAGCGGCTCCGAGCCAAGGCAGTTTCTTCCACCAGATGCCCTAGCCCGTCAAGCACTCACGTCTACTCCGCCATCGCCTACCTCGTACACCAAGCTCCAACACTCTCTCCCACCGCGCCCCGGCTCAGCCCACGAAGTCTCTACCTCCTGGCGCAGCGGCAGCAAACCACCCACTTCTGACCCAACACAATCAGTCATCGACGCAATCATCGCTACCCAATCTGGTGCCTCAGAAGCTGCACGTCTCGGCTACACATCTAAGTCTGCAACTCCACAACCCACTCCATCTGGCAACGTCCCTGATCCAGAGAAGAAAGAGTTCTGCACTTACTGGATCCGTACCGGCGAGTGCGACTATGCGCAGCAGGGTTGTCTGTACAAGCATGAGATGCCAGATAGTCTCGACAAGTTGCAGAAGCTCGGGTTCCGTCAGTGGCCGTACTGGTGGCGCGAGAGGAACGTCAAGGTCAGGATCGGCGAGGGTGGTGAGGGCGCTGTGTCCAGGCCGGTGGTCAAGCCAGAGGTGTGGTTGAAGCAGAGCAAGGGGAGCGACTCAGATGACGAGAGCGATGACGAGAGTGGAAAGTCTGAGGAGAGTGATGTTGTCGTGGTCAAGAAGAGTGATGCAGATGAGATGCCACCGATTGTTGCCAAGGAGGTCGAGGAGGATGTCAAAGCGACACGCAAGAAGTCTACGGTGGCAGCAGTCCCAGATATCAAAGGTCGCAAGGCATCGACGACCGGTGACGATGATCTCATCTCTTTCGTCGCCGATGTCACGCCGTCCCTAAAAGGAGCTTCCTTCGCCTTGCCCTCTCTGCCGACAGGCCTCCTCACACCAGCAAGCACGCCGAGCAAGGGTTCGAGAGCTCTGTCTCCCAGCGAAGCCATTGCTCCAACTCAGAAGACCATCTTTGTGCCAGCCGGCGAATCGACCGCAGCTCATATCGCTGACGCCAGGAAGCGCGAGAAGGCAGCAAGGCGTGCTCGCACCACCGCTGAGTTCAAAGTTCTCTCGACAGGTCCTGTCTTCCCGAACCTGGATACCAATACCGGTCTGATGGCCTCCAAGCACGCTCCAACTGGCAAAGCACCAGAGCGTTCTGCTCGTGCGGCTGCGCTCAGGGAATTGCGTCCGCGTGTGCCGAGGGCCAAGGCCAATGGACCTGCTGAGAAGAAGATGTCCGGTGATGGTGGAATTGCAGCGGTGGCATCCAAGCACAACACGGCCGAGGTTGCTGAGAAGACCGCGGCGAGCAGTGGTGGGTTTACTGCTGTGGTGGCGAAGTCGCGTCTTTGAGATCGTGGTTACGACCACCACCGTTTGGCTCCGAGAGGTGTTCGAGAAGACGATATGCGCATTGAGAATCTTGTACAGTATGCAAGGTTGGAGCAACCCTGAGTTTGCATGTCTTCTGACTCCTAGAGCCATCGCTTGACAGGAGGATTGCATCAGATCAGTTCTTGCGATAGAGGGAGCATTTCTATGACCACAGCAGCTTTAGCAGTACAAAAAGATATCATCACAGCAGCAGCATTATCATCATGATCATCAGTATCTTACATAGAGTCGTATCAATATCCACAAACTTCATGTCTCATCACCCGTCCTCCTTCATCCGATCCTGAACTCACTGCTCGTCCCGTTGAACGCAGTGATCTTACCCGACAGCGATTTCGCATCTCCATAATACTTGAATCGATACAGCCCTTTCAACTCAATCTGCTCTCTTGCAAACAGCTCGCCATGGCTTTCCTCTGCACTCGCTTCAGATGATCCAGGACCACGCTTCCAGCTCCCAGTCTCCCACTTCGTCTCCCACGTGATGGCTACTTCGCTGGTTCCTAGCACGGTACTTGTCCGCTGCCACTCATACAGTAATCCCCAATTGGCGTCATTAGCGATCTGTCTCCACGATCCCGCGTCCGGAAAGAAGCGCTCCAAAGCCGCGAATGTGCCGCCGAGCCGAAAGTTGTTGCGTGGGTTCGCGCCTGCGAAAGTAGCAGAGATGCTGTCACCAGGTTGGTATGTCGGCTTGGGCTTCTTCAGTTCGTCGCCGAAAGATTTGAGTATCCCTGCGTTGTCCACAACGACCCCAGTGATGAAGGTGAGGCTTTTGTTCACCTGGATTGGAGGAGCTGGACCAGGATCGAGTGCTGGCAGATTTGCTGCCGTAGCTGGGTCGAGATATGGCAGCAACGAGACTGACTTGTTTATGTTCGCTCCCAAAGTTTGGGGCCCGAACAGAGTCGACGCGCCTTCATATCGCTGAAGAGAGTACTCTTCTGGTGTGGCGATGTAATGAGTGTACGAATTCGCCGGACCTCCTAGAATGACGATCGGTTCTTCACCGTCGAAGAGATCAGCTGCGGTGCTCTGCACAGCTTCTCTCCATCTTCTTCCAGACATCGTAGTCGCTTCACCGGGTGATACGATGATGAAGAACTGGCCAACGCGAAAGAGCTGAACGTCCACGATATTAGGGCTCCACTCATAAGGAAGGTGGGTTTCCCCAACGTCAAGGAGTATAGGTTTCGGGTCTTGACATGCTTCTTGGGTCTTGTTTGGATCGTGGAGAAGATTGCCAACGACGGCCCACACAGGAGACGCGTTTCCGTCGTCGCCTTGACCTTGTTTGAAGTCAAACGCCCCAGGTCCATCACTTGTGCCAGCAGCGAAACCATATCCCAGCGCTGCTGGACAGGTCTTGGCTGCCGTACCGTTGGCAAGAGTGAAGTGGAAAGTGCTGAAGTCAACGAATTGATGCAGACTTTTGACGACGTTTCCTGTGACCGGCGTGAAAGCGGAGGTGTCGTCAAAAATCTTTCTTGCTCCTTGATACTGTCGACTCCCAATCTCGAAAGTCGAGGCAGTGCCGGCATCATTCAGACCGAAGTATGGACCTCGACCATGACAAGGCTGACTGGTATTACCGCACAGACTCGTCTTGAAGTCGCACATCTCGCCAACATGCTCTCCAGATTCGCAGTAGGCTCCAAGAACGTTCGGCGTAGTATCTCCAACGTTGGCTTGGCTGAAGCCGGCAACAAAGGAGACATCGTTCATGTATTTCTCGAAGAGGTATGCAGCGACGCCCTTGTTGTCAGCGGTGACTATGGTGTTGTTGCCGAGCATGCTGGTGCCATGCACAGCGAACCAGTTGAGGATACCAATGTCCTTCTCGTCGCCAGAGTCCATGATGTGGGTGAAGCGGAGCAGAGTCATGGTCTTGTCCACGTCGTTCTCGTAGCGAGCGCGCTCATCAGCAGGGTTTTGCAGGTAGGCGTACTCCGATCGACTGATACTCGCATCTTCGATCTCCGTAGTACCAACGCTCAGACGGCCAGGTGCGAGGTTGGCATGAGCAACCTTGATCGACTCCACAGCCCCATCAACGATAGCTTGGTACGATGGCTTATTGAACCCTTTACTGGTGATCTGAGGCAAAAGGTAGTTGAGCCAAGCGCCTGGGCCGCTGTGACTGTGCGTTCCAGTGACGGCCACATTTTGCTGAGAGTACACTGAATACTCATCTCCAAGATCGGCCAGTGCCTGAAGTATACCATGGCGGATTGCAGTATCTCCAGACTGCGTGTCAAGGACCATGTAGACGAAGCGTTCGTTTGGGTCCTCGATATCACCAATGACGAACGACCTCGAATATAATCGTTGTCGAAGGCCAGTCCCCAGTTGACTTTGGGCGAGACAAAATGGTTAGCGAACCTCTTAGACAAGGTAGAGTTTCAGTGCTCACGATCCGTTGGCATAGCCCATAAAATTGATCTCGACCACCGGGCCAGTAATATCAGCCTTGCCAACGCCCAGCAGGTACTGTTGAGCTACGATGCTGGTAGCATTGCGACTCTCCAAGGTAGACGGTGCCCAGATCCATGACCATCCAGAAGGTCCGCCACGCTGGAAGATGTTGATGGTGGAGAGGGTGATGAGTAGACCGACGGCCAACGCAACGATCAGTGGCGACGTGCGAGCCATTCTGTGCAGTCTCCGGGAATGTCAGAAGTTGATGGTCACACTCAGCCTTGTCTTGAGAATGGGTGATAGGAAGTGAGGGGAGAGAGAGACGAGGAAGCAGGAACTCAAGAAGGACTCTTACGGATTCGTCGCTTCCTCCCCATGTTGCCTCAATGAAACAGGATCAAGGACGCCTAACGGTCACATGTGAGAGGAAGGCGTGGAGAGTGGAGTGAGGCGCGATTGGAGCGCGAGATGATCGACATTAGGGTTGGTTTAGATATGAGAGAAATGAATATATGGACCTCCGTATCGAAAAGTACAACCTCGAATGTTCGCTCTTTGCGACAAGCATATCTTAAGAACAACCACATCTGCCAAAAATGCGGCTCATACAGAGCTCAACAGAGCACCTCCAGTACATTGATGCCGCCCCATCAGACCAAGTGCTCGCCTCAGCCGAAGCGCTGGTTCAAGCAGAAATGGCATTAGAAGACTTCACCTCGCTACATCCGTCAATACCATCAGCATACGAATCGCGCTTCTCCGATCTCGTGCAATCAGAACATGAGCGTCTAGCATCTGGTCAGGAGAAGATTGGCGGCATTGATCTCTCCCGCTACGAAGCGCTTGACGCACCCTCGAAAGGCGATCTGCAAGGCTGGACGTCAACTCTCAATCAAGCCTACGCCAGCTTAGAATACCTCCGCAACCGCGAGGTCAATTTGAGCCTACTGGAGACATACGGCAAGAATGCATGGTTGATTGGGAACAGCCAGCTGGAGGACATACTGCGAGGATTAGAGCAGGAAGTCGAGGCTATGAAGCTGGAGCAGGAGAATGTGGAACGGGAAAGGAGGGTTGCGCAGGAGAACGCGGCCGGCGAGATGCAGAGTCTTGAGGAGGGGTGGCGGACAGGGGTGGGAAGGATGATTGAGACGCAGGCGGCGGCGGAGAGGGTGCGGATGGAGATTTTGGAGAGGAAGAGGGCTGGCGCTGTGTGAGGTAGCAACCAAAATTGGAGGTCGAGCTATCTTGTGGTTGAGTGGTCGTGTTATTTGCGGTATACCCATGTGTGTCTACGCTGCGAGGTCGCGTGAGGTCGCCACCGCTCCTTCCTCACGCAAACATGGCAACCACGACCACCACATCGGCCCGACCACGTGCTGCCTTCCGCCTGCACGTGGCCGACCCCAAACCTCGAACATTGCAAGGATCCAAACCAACAAACACACTCATACAGTCGCCACCGCAGTCCATGTACTCCACCATCGTTACTTGTACTTAACACCGCTGAACACCACATACCGTTCTTTCGAGACAACGCACAATGCAGCTCCGCCGCCTGCAAACCTTCCGCCAGACCCTCACCTCTACCAACAACCCAGACACCCCACTCCGACCATGCCAACAAGTCTACCTCGGCGAGAGCAACGCCCGCCGTATGCTGAAACGAGCACAACTGTCACGTAAGACCGGCTCCGGCTCCGCGGGCTTCGACGATCCGATCTTCGCTCTCCATGAAGAAGCTTCCGAGTCGGAGCACCTGCTCGCTGCCGCTGCCGTACCATTCGAGGCAATAGACTCCCCCGCCAGCCCTGGATCACCCGATCGAACAGGCTACAGTGTGCAATGCTACGCCACTCACCTCGAAGACGAGTCTCGCAAGAAGGAAGAAGCTGCCACGGAGAAAGAAGTCATGGTGTTGTTCAATAGCATCAACATCTCACGGCAGGTCGAAGGAGCTAGCCCACTGAAGCTCAACTCGGCGTTGTGGCACCACGCTCAAGAGCATGCGGAACAGCTGCATGTGGAAGAAGTTTGCTCGAGTCCTGGTGGCACGCTATCATCGCTGCCGGCCTACGTACCGAATGTTACGGTCCACACACCTCGTGCGGGCCGCCGTAGAGCGACGCTCGTCTCGCCGCCGGCCATTGGTGCGTTGGCGTGCGGTGAGATGTGGTATGGTGGGAAGTATCGACGGCATCTGTACGCAGTTCGTGAGGCAGGCTCAGGAAGTGGGAGCGGTTCCAGTATCGGCAGCGGGGGGAGTGATGAAGGTCCGGTGCACCCGGAAGACTGCCCGTGCCGGCTGCGTATGGTGTTTGAGACGATGGTGGATGATGGGTGGACTTGTGTCGGTATAGGGAGAGGAGGGAATGGGAATGGGAGGTGGGTCGTTGAGCTCGGCGAGTAGCCTGGTCAACATATTCACGGGTGAGGAGGAGTGTTGGTCTTGGCAGATCTGGTGTGAGGCGACTTGATGATGAAGTGATGACATCCGTTCGCTCGCAAAAGAAGTAGAGATAGGTGTGCAGCTTCAGAGCGAGCACGAGTTTGCATTAGCCAAAATCTGCTGGGCAGTGATATAGAATAACTTCGGCTTGATAGATGATGCATCTGGCTTTGGCCTTCGATCTTGCAGACCGCTTCTTTCAGCCTTCTTTCAACCTCACCTGTGAACCCGCACCGAAGCACACCGGCGAAGAGCGTGAATGAAGAGAAATGCACTGTATCGTTGATTCGCAGTTCTAGCCTACCTGACTAGGTAGGCATACACGACCTCGATCTCGCAACCCTATGCCTCACATAAGAAACAGTGATGGCCACCATAGGTATGCCGCTCGTCCCTTAACACCCTCTGAACTCCATAGTAGGCTCCTCTCATCACTTCTTCTCGTTCTTGCGCGGGTCGTCTCTGCGCATAATACTCTCCACCGGACCCAACAGCCTCTGGAACCCATCCTTCCCGAGTGTCGCCACCTTCACCTCCGTCGTGCTTGTCACGCTAGCGAAGCGAGGCTTGTCCTCTAGCAGTGCCAACTCGCCGAAGTAGTCGCCCTTCCCGTAATGCTTCAGTGGCTTCGCCTCACCTCGCTTTGTGACTTCCGCTTCTCCACTCTCCAGAATGTAGAACTTGTCTCCTACATCACCTTCGCGGATGATCGGAGTCTGAGCGGGGTATTTCGTGGTCTCGAGAGCATCGGCGATTTTGCTTCGTTCATAGTTGGAGAGAGAGGAGAAGAGAGGCACTTCTTCCAGAAAGCTCTCGTACATGCGGCGACGCTGGAACGCACTGTCCATCAAAATGCGGCGGAATGTGACGCGGTCGAGCTGCCACAGCACACTCGGCTCCGTAGACACAACAGTCGCAGCACGTGGTGCATTGTACATCAACGCCAGCTCACCAAACGACGTGCCCGGCCCATTGGTCGCCACTTTGTTGCCCATCCCATCCGCACCAGGTTCCACTTTACCAGATTTGGAGACGTAGATGTCGAATTGACCCTGCTCGACTACGTAGAAGTAGTCACCTTCTTCTCCTTGCGTAATCACGCGCATGTCCTTAGTCGGGAGCTTGCGCTCTTGGAGGGCTCCGAGGACTTGTGCAGTCTGGTCGTCGTCGAGGTGGGAGAAGAGGAAGTTGTGGGCTACGGCGTCGCGGAGGCGGTTGACTTGGTCGGCGGTTTTGGGGTACTGGGGTGCTTTCCAATTGGAGTCGTCGGCGGAGGTTGGGGCGAGGGATTCGGCGGAGACGGAGGTGCGGCGGTTCATGTTGTACTGGTGTCGTTAGCGGAAGCCTAGGAGGTTTGGTATGAGGTGGAGAATACGTACGTTGTTGGGGAAAGATTGAGGGTGTTCCATGGCGCCAGATGATGCCGCGGGCGGTGGGTTTGAGCTGCTGCCAGACGATGGCGAGAACCCAAAGTTCCCAAAGTTACCGAACCCGCCGCCGCCTGAAGAGTTGCTGGCCATGTTGTTGCTGTTGTCTCGTGCGTTTGGCGGGAAAGAGGTTGCGGTAGGCGAAGCGAAATCGTCATGCTCTTCCTCCTCGCGAATCGTTGAATTCATGACCTTCTTGTTGGAAGGAGCTGACGTGCCGCCGAAGGGATTGGACAAGCCTGTTCCGGACTCGCTGGAATGTCGCTGACCTAGAATGAACTCCTGCCGCTGCGATTCTAGCCTTTTTGAAAAGTGGTTATACGAAAACTGAAGGACGTCTGAGGGGCGGTGTTTTAGGATCTCACGTTCGAGTGCATTTCTCTCGTTGAGGTATTCCGAGGGCAGCGACATTGGTGTTGGAGGTGTAGGTGAAGTGAGGTGTTGCGGCAAGTGGGTTGGACAGCTCGCTGCTGCGATGCAGGGAAGCCCAGTGCGTCGTGTGATGTCACACTGTCGATCTTCAAACTCGCGACACAGTCTGCTGTCTTGGTGGATGAAGTAATGTGGCGAATTCCAAGGATTGAATGTATGGATATGGACAGCCTAGAAAGCTCAGAGCGGTGACTAGGTATGATAAAAGCCGTGTATTCTGTCGTTGCGTGAGTCTGGTGAGGCGGGCTGGGAGGGCTTGCGGGGTTTCAGATGTGGCGCAAAGCTAGAACATCCATAGAAGTTGAATAGAACATCTCGAAGGACGTCCATTTAAGGTTTAGCGCTATATGATGCATAAAACATCAGGAAGGAGCAGTCCGCAACTCCAATTTCACGTTCGAGCATCTTGAACTTCAGTGACACCCATATCACGGGTACTGACCTTTGCCTGGTCGAACGTTTGAGAGAATACTTCACCATGTCATACTCAGGGAGGGTCAATACATCTCGGGCATCTGGCACTCACTCCTTCACCAGCTTGTGGCCCTCAATTGCTGGTCTCATGTGTCGTCACTATTGCTTGTCGTCGAGCCCTGCTACCCTGATATCTCCATACGTACGCTTTGGCCTCACGCACGCCAGCTGAATGTTAGAGTGACAACACTGTAGGGTGTCTCGCATGTTTGGTGGTATGCCGCCGAGCCAGCTCTGGAGCAGCCGAATATCCGACAGGACGACCAACGGCATGCCATTGCAGCCACAGATCAGGCAACGAACATTTTCCCAACATTCTCGAAACGGCGGTCACCACAGCTTCTCCAAGACCATTTGCCCAATGTTGGTGGAAAGCATTCGCTCCGGGCCCCCTAGCGCCCGGGATTCCAAAGGGGTGCTCTGCGGCAAGCAGGTGTGTCCTGGGTGACAATGGTGAAGCTATCGTGAGCCTCCGTCAATTGTCAATGAGTAGATCAAGTGGTCTACGCGCCGATGGATTCTGCCTGCACTGCCGTGATGCCAGTGATACTGTCTGCCCACGGCGATGCCGTTTCGGAGAACGTTCGTGTCTGCTCGGAGCACGAGACTTCCAGGTCTTCATACGTATATACACGTGTCAACGCCGAGAAGCAAGTGATGGATATGTTTTCGCACCCTCAGCAAAACACGTGATAGCATCCACTTTTGTATCCTATGTCGATACGCGAGCTGGGCTCCAGCCCTCCGTCGTCATCACCTGCATCAACTTTGATCGACTTGCTGCACCCCGAGAAAGCTTCACTTCTGGTCGAACGACCTAGGTGGTAACAGCGGAGGTCAGTCCGTTACTTTTACCACTTCCACATCTTAATCACGACGTGTTTCTCCTCCATATCCGAACAATTTCGTATCTTCATCTCACGCGCACCGTCCACCCGCCACTACTTTCACTAGCCTTGGAGCGCCCCACAGTTCTCGCAGACCTCGCCAGCTGCGCTCCGCTTCTGACCTCTCCTCCTGCACCTCACAGTCAGCATCGTTACCCACATCAGCTACAAACTGCGTCACCGTACTTCAGCCTGCACGCCGGTAACATCAAGACCAGTTTGATACGCGCCAGCCTGTTTCCTACATATCGCTACGCGCCGTCAAATGGGATCATTCACCTTTCGCTGGAACCAACCAGCAAACGACGTATCTGTGCGCGGCAGCTGGGACGACTTTAGCAAGTCAATCCCGCTCTCGAAATCTGGATCCAGCGACGTCCACGAGGCAACAGTTCCTCTGAAAGACGAGAAAGTTTTCTACAAGTTTGTGGTTGTAAGCACTGTCGAGTGAAGGCCATTCGAGACATGAAGGAATACTGATCTTCATATTCTGATTGCAGGACGGCGAGTGGAAGCACGACCCCTCAGCAAAGACTGAGACCGACGAGCACGGAAACATCAACAACGTGATTTCTCCAGAAGATCTGACAAACGACACTTCATCTTCTGCAATATCCAGCGTCGCTCCCGGCGCAAGTACCCTTGCAATGGCAGGACAAGAGCCCAACGTCCAACCATCATCGCCACCTGGCGCCTTCCCTGAGTTCGTCGAGCCTTCCATATGCTCGTGAATCAAAGCTGACAAGCGCGTAGGACACCTGCGCCCGAGGATGCCGAGAACACTTTTTCAGTGGCCCCGATTCCTGCATCGTCCGGCAACTTCGACGAATCCAGCACCAACAGAAACACCGTCGAATCTACAGTGCATGACGATGAGGAACTAAAGAGCAAAGATCAAGGAGCGCAGAGCTTCGGAGTAAACCCTATACCTGCATCGAGTGGCATGGGCAATCCTATTCAGCTTGCGCCAGGCGAACAAGTACCGGCACAGAGTTCTATTACGAGCAACACCGTCGATAGCACTGCGCGATCCGACCCATCGTCCTACGAGAGGAGCGACGCACACCCACCAGCCTCTTCTACCCTCCTAGACAGAGTCACGCCAGCCCAAGCATTCATGGGCGGCACTGGTCCATTCATCCCAGAGTCCAGCATTGGCATGGGCCACACCGCAGACGCCAGCAACGCGGATATTGGACCAATGATGTCTGGTGTCTCCTCGAACAGCACCACCGCTCAGCTCGCTAGCCAAGTTCCAAAGGAGCCGCGCGCCGATCCGATGGTGTCGTCTGTTGCCGCTGGCAGTACCACTAACGAGCTCGCTGGCCAAGTGCGAAAGGAGAAGCGGGGCATCCCGGAGGTTGTGAGCGCCAGCCAAACTGCCGCGCATGCCGACCCTGAGGCTTCAGCAAACCCAGAGGCGGTCGAAGAGAAGAAGGCGGTGGAGGACGAGCTTACCAAGACTGTACCTGAAACGGACGCACGAGGTGAAACGGCTCCGACAGGTAGCGACAAGGCTGCAGGGTCATCCACTGGCACGAGTGGAGACGGCTATGGCGCAAAGGCAGCGGCCGGTGTCGCTGCTCTAGGCGCTGGAGCTGCAGGTGCGGCAGTAGCTGCGAATGCATTCGTGAAGGACAAGACGGGCGCGGATCCGAAAGCTTCCATGCCAGAGTCTGTCCAGGATACGCTAGACAGCAAGGCGAAGGAGTCTTCTATTCCGCAGCAGGCCACATCTAGCTCGACCGATGGTGCGCGCGACGCGACCACGTCCAACACCATAGACGCCACGCGTGAGACAACCACAACAGTTCCAAGCGAAGTCATCAGCAGCCAAAACGAAGCAGGGTTTGAGCCAGAAGCTGCGGCCAGCTCCGAGGCTGTCAAAGAGAAAGCCGCGGTGGAAGACGAACTTTTGAACAAGGTACCGACATCTCAAGCAATGGGCGAACCAGCTCCCAATGCCAGTGGCTCTACGACTGGGGCTACAGTTCCGGCTGCGATATTTGCTTCGCAGAACAAAGCGGGTGTCGATCCCGAAGCTGCTGCAAGTTCAGAGGCTGTGAAGGAGAAGGCTGCGGTCGAGGACGAACTTCTTTCGAAAATCCATACAACTGACGCCGCGGGTGCTCCGGCGCCGACCGCAAGCGCTGCTGTTGCTGGAACTGCACCTGCTGTGACTAGTGACTCTTCTTTGCCCACATCTGGCAGCGCTATCGCTGCAGGTGCCTCCCCTGTCGCCACAACCCTCCCATTCTATGGTGGAAAGGGTGAGCCGGGTGCGCCTGATGAGCACGAGCCCATCGGCACAACCACTTCATCCACTGGAGCACCTCAGCTCGGCGATCCAACTGCCAATGTTGCGCCTATCTCTATGGACTCGAAGTCGGCCGGCAATACAGGCCTCAACGCACCAGCTTCATCCGAGGCTCAAGTGCCCGCAGTCAAAGCCAAAGAGAACGAGCCACCAGCAGCATTGGACAGCCGAGATGTTAGTCCCATGTCGCAGCACCCAACGAACTCGCAGACCCAGCCAGAAGCCACAACTGGCGTCGGATCTGCCGCCATCCCACGTAAGACCGGTGCCTCAGCAAGCACGCCTCAAAAGCGCCAATCCTGGTTCGGCGGAAAAGGCACACCCGAGAGCTCGAAGACCACCGACACGACTGATAGCAAGTCTAAGCGTCGAAGCTTCTTTGGCAAGATCAAGGATAAGCTCAAGCAATAGCCTCCCCACCAACGCAAACATCTGTCGTGTGTCACTGTAGCTAATATGACTTGCGCATATTAGTTTCAGCGGCGGCAAGATAGTGCGCACCGATAGTGCTGGCGCAAAATCCCACGACCATCTCGATACCCCTTCTCCCGATTCACACTATGCCCCTGATCAACCTCGACCTCCCCCGGCTGCTCTTCTTTCTGAGCACTTCGGATTCTCCGCCAAACGTCCTCCTGCATCTGCTTCGCGGCCAGTGTTGCCGCACTATCTTCCGCCCCAACCGCCTCGCTTCCCTATTTCCACTCGCCCCCAATGGCCACACCAGGTGCCGAAACAACGGGCGTCTGTCACTGCACTCGACAGTAGCCCCGAGCCGCCGATTCCTGACGACCTACAACGCGGTCGCTCTCGCCTACCGAAATACCTTCCGCCGATCACCTCAATTCTCGAACGCGAACCCTTCGAGGTGCCTTTCTCCAGCTCTGGCGAACCCGACAAAGTCTCGATAGACGAGACATACGCCAACACCTCGGAAAGTCCTCACCTTAACATTACCCTCTACAAACGCCACCACAGCGTTCCTTGGCACTTCGACCAGCCCGTGTGCGACTTCGACTTTTGCAATTGCTACATTTGCTGGCCTGCCCACTACAATGATCCAGACTACCGTCGTGGCACCGCACTCTGCAAGAAGTGCAAGTGAACGAAGGCATTCAACAAGGAGGCAAGGATGGGGATACCGCCTCGTCGGCCCCACGGTCGATTTATCAAGCAAAAGCGCTACGGACGGGTATTTATGAGGGGCATTGGTGGTTTCGATTGGCTTGGGCATTAGAGTGTGGTGAACGGATCCCTATAATGTATATTCTTTTCCTTGTTGGCGGTTGTGCTGTTGGCTAGAAGGAGTGGATAAGTGGAGGATGTTTTATTCTTGGGCTGCTTGCGTAATACCACTGCTGCATACTGTGTTTTTGTTCATAGTTGGCATCAATGGCAGTGGGATTGTTGATACTGTACTTTGTGGTCTTACTGTGGTCCCTCCGATCGTTGTACCTTAGTCTTCCTTCAGGAGCTCACTGGTCCCTGCATTATGAACGTCATGCATACCGAGCTTTCGAACACCTACATACACGTCCACTTCAAGTCCCGTTTGAATTCTCTCCATTGCAACAACTCAATCACCCACTATCATGACAACAATACTGGCCTCGACTGCTTCAGCTCGAGCCTTCAATAGCCTACGCCTAGTTGCCCGAACCGCACCATTGACTTTGAGACGTGCACTATCAACTCTACCACAGAACGAACACGTCTATGTCCACGAACAACCCAATAAACCTCAAGCTCGCTACCTCTACTCCTACCTCTCTGCTACTCCTCCAATACCCTCTCTCGCCATTGGCACTTCTCCAACCAACCCACCTCATCCCGACACGCTAACCGCGAACCCAACTTTCCTCGAACTCGTACACGATGTCATCAAAGACCATGCCACTCAAGACCCGGAGGTAAAAGCCCAAGCATCCATGTACGCCTCTCAAGCCGGGTCAGGTCTAGGAAGCGGCGGTGTCTTCTTCCCTCAACAACGCCAACGCCGCGAACGCAAGCGCAACACCTCCTTCACGGGCGCTGGAGGCGGTGGTGGTACCGGTGGTGATGGCGCAGGCGGCGCGAGCTCGCAAGGCGGGATGGGAGGCGCGGGGAGAGGAGGATATATCCACGTCAGCGACCAGAGGAATCCGCCTGACTTTGGGCGTGTGGCGTGGACGGATGATATTTTGGGAAGCTTGGAGCTTGATTCAGATGGGAGCTTTGTGGATGGGCATGGAAGGTATCAGAAGAGTGGGACGTATCGGATTTTGACGAATGAGGGGATGTTGGGGTTGAGTGATTATTTGAGGGAGAAGGTGGTGGAGAGGTTGAGGGAGTTGGATGGGCAGGCTAGGAAGAACATGAGTGGTTGAAAGATCGACGAGACTGGCGATGCGGTATACGATGGCCTGGGATAAGTCTCCAAGTTGCTTGAGTCTGCGGACATCACATCAAATTATGGTAAGACTGTCTACAAGTCTTGTCATAGTTATCGCTAACAATACGGCGACGATCAGCATCAATGTCTGAGTTATCATTCGGGTTCCAAGACAGCGTGTCAGGCTAAGCTACATCTTCACGGCTTACCTATGTCTTGCTTGCAGTTGACAGACATCTAGTCGCACGCACTAGCGAAAATATTACCCGGTATAAAGGTCGGAAGATGCATCCTTTCCAGGTTTTGTCGCAAAGTATAGACCACGGACAACCAAATCTCAAGAGGAGACCGATCACCAAGGTACCCAAGCGAACACCACGTGCAAGCCAGCGAGCACGTTATTCCCGACACCACATCCGTCACGATGTGTCCACCTTCGCGTCCATCACCAGATCAATTCGATAACGATCCTCGAGTACAACAGCACTTCTCGACGACTCCACAACTTACGCCTCTTGCCCCAGACCATTTCCACGCAGAGCGCGCTCAGTTGATACAAACCAAGCTCGGGTCGCTATATGACAAACACGGCCTCCAGCCATCCCGATTCTATGGCCTCTACTACTTCGGTACGAGAGCGCAGCTTACGTGCTCAAATTGCGATCGGATCATGCTGGTAGTGTTGGAGCTCACACATGAAGATATCCAGAAATGGCGAGAGTTTGACGCGGAGGTCCGCCAGGTCTTGAGGGACCACAAGCCCAACGAATGTACAGAATTCTGCGTACGATACTATGAGCGGCCTGGGAGTGCCAGGACGCGGCCAACACCTCCACGTCTTCATATCCCTCCAACCGAGGGCCACCTCAACGGCATACCGCGTGCTCCGGTCTTACAGAATCGGGTCCCGACATGGGCTCCAGGCGATGGCATTTCTACCTACAGGCCACGGTCACCGTCGCCAGTGCCTGATGAGCTATCTCGATGGGTGGAGCGAACCCGGTTTGGTTACTACGACGCACCTGCGAGCCCAGTGGCCCCGCCATACTCGCCCTTGACACCAACTGGTCCATCTCACCTGTCCATCAATCCGATACCTTCACCGCCGCCCGCTCCACGTTCGCCCTCTCCACAGCCGGCGAGAAACCCATCCGATGCCCACAACAATCGCGACATCATGTTGAGAGCCACACCACTCGCCCGCAGTGTACGAGAAGCCCATGTGGCAGTCGAGAGGCACGTCGCCAACCCACCTCTGCAAAATCCGACCCTGAGACCAGTGCCGAACGGTATCACTCTGGAAGTGGGCACTCCCCTGATTGATGGCACCCTCCTGACCGAGTCCACGCCTCTATACCATGGTATGCAGCTGGCGGACGGTACGGCTCTCCTTGATGGTATGGAGTTGTTAGATGGCACCGTACTGGAGCGCTATGAGCCATCCTCGACTGAGGCTGCGGAGCGACTCGGGCTCGAGGACCTTGCATGGGCCAGGGCGTATATATGCGGAATATTGCGTCGCGTGCCACGGGTTGTGCATGGGATGTTCAACAGTTACGAGGTCGTGCCGCAGGGGTCGAGGATTGGGCTATGATGTTGCGGTTGACTGAGATGAATGTGATAGGCGGCAAGCGAAGGTGTTTTGGGCTGGAGAATCTGTCTACACTTGGCACAATGATGATCATATGCATAGAGGATATCAAAGATCGTAAAGATACATAATGGTTTATACCTGTTCTCGTCTAGCACTTGGCGCCGATGGTGCCCGAGAAAGTTCTTGACCTCACTTCCTGCACACACATTGCCAACACTTGGTCTCTACATCTTGATACCATGTCCAACCGTTCGCGATGAACCATGCCCAGACCTGAAAGCCTCAAGCCTCTCATTGCGCTGTACGTAGATTTCCTCCAACTTCTCGCTTCTATCTTTCTGACCAACCCACTTTTAGTTCCGCCGTCCTGTGCCTCGTTACGCTGTGGTATTATCTGGCCATCGATAGCGCTTCTACAGGCAACATGGGGAGTCTACAGCAGTCAAAGTACACGTTCGAGTATCTGCCCGGATTCTTCGCGCAGGGTGAGCCGGAGAGTGATGGGGCGGTGTATGAATACGTAAGATGAGATCACGAGATCGTTCTACTACCTTAGCTATTCAAGCTGACTTTTCTGTAGATGAAGCACAATTTGGGTCTCCTCGATCGAGACTACGAGACCGACAAAGCAGGTGACGAGGAAACGAAGCAGTGGCAACGGTTTGAGAAATACGTCACTTCTTTGGCTGAAGCTGGCGAGACCGGAGTGAAGTACAAGGTGCTCTATGTAGGCCGCCACGGCGAAGGCTATCGTAGGTCTACTCTCCTGCCCTCCATAATGACCTGCTCCGTTCTGATAAACAGCCAGACAACGTAGCCGAAACCAAGTACGGCACCGCCAAATGGGATTCCTACTGGAGCAAACTCGACGGCGACGGCGAGCTCTACTGGTCTGACGCAAAGCTAACCGACAACGGCAAACAACAAGCGCTCGATAATCACGCTTTCCTTCAACGACAGTTCGCCGAGCAGAAGATGCCGCCACCGGGACGATACTACACCAGTCCGCTATACCGGTGCCTTCAGACTGCCAACATGGAGTTCTCTGACCTGGATCTCCCATCCGACAAGCAATTCAAGCCGCTCGTCAAGGAAATGATGAGAGAAGTTATGGGCCAGCATACCTGCGACCGACGAAGCAGTAGGACGATCATCCATGGTGCCTTCCCGGACGTAGATATTGAAGACGGCTTTAGTGAAGAGGACGAGCTCTGGCAAGCTGCCCACCGCGAGACGCATGATGAGCATGATGTCCGTACGCGGGCGCTGCTAGACGATGTGTTCGAGCATGACGAGCACGCTTTCTTGTCTTTCACGAGTCATTCCGGCAGTATTGCGAGTATGCTGAGGGTGATTGGGCATTGCGAGTTCAGGCTGCCGACTGGTGGGATGATGCCGCTTTTTGTTAAGGCGACGAAGAGTTCGAGCTGAGTCGTGCGTCCTGTTCGAACAGCATAGCAACGCATCACCGCTTGGCGCAGAGATCGGTCCGGATGACCCACTTCTCGCCTTCGGTGACCTCGCGGCCTTGGTGGAGTAAGCAGTCTTTGCCGTGCCGGTGGAGCAGCAGAGTACCGACTGAAAGTTCGACGACAACAGGCGATGGTGGTGCTTCTCGCTTGCTGGCTGCTTCGGGATAAAAGACGGTTTCGCCACCTTGACAGCCGGTTGCTGGTGAGCTCAGATAGAGCAAGAGAGTCCAAGTCGTTTTTGCTGGGACAACAGACCCGGTGGAGCTTTCGAGAAAGTTTACGCTGTTGGAGTCGTCATCTGCGTATAGAGATGTCAACATGCTGACTCGAGATAGAGTATAGACCAAGATTTCCTACAATGCTGGTCAAAGAATTGTCCCTTCGAGTACCGATACACTCTGATGTTACTATTCAAACCCAGGATTTCCCCTCCCCATAAATCTCGCCTCTGCTGCTGGTTCAACTCCAGACCATTAACCACGGGGGCAACAACAAGCTCGCCAATAGCAGTGTCGCTCCACAGCTTTTCCGCAAAGCTGGGATCGTCTACCTGGAAGCGATCGTTCACCCTCACAGCATCTCCTCGCTTTGGCTTCCCTGGAGTCATGGTGAGAGGTAGGGTGGACAGAAAGCTGACATAAGTTTTGCAGAGCGTCGCGGTCCACAGATTCGGGATTGTGAGAATCTGGTCCTGTAAGAGAGTGTGAAATGACAGATCCGCTGTTGGCTGGATTGGGGATATGGGTGGCCAGTTCGGGGGCGGGTGGGGTGCAGCGATAGATTTGCTCGTCTTTACCTTGGTCGAGGTGGGCTTTTCCTTCGTCTTGTCTGCTTTGGGCGGCATCTTGATGCCGTGTGGCCAGTACGGACGCTGCTGTAGGAGATGGTTTTGGACTCCGCTTATTCTTCAGTCCCGTTACTGGGCCTTTGGACAGCAATCGAGTCAAGAAGGTTCGAGGCCAATACGCAGTCGATCAAGTATATAGACTCCCCGGGCCAGTTGCGAAATTCGAAGCTCTCTTGTGTGCGTTCGTCGTTCTCTTTGTCCGCCTGAGGTATACCGCTATCAAGTTACCACAGCTGAGCAGTCATGGCCAAGCCAGGCTTCACAGAGGATTGGTGGGCCGGAACAGGTCCAGAAGGGGTATTCCACAGAGCTTTCGCGGATGATCCCTTCAAAGATCCTATCCCTGGTACGTCGTCTGCTCCTTGTCGTCACGTGAAAGATTTTATGTCAAGCACATGTTCGAAGAGTGAATGTATCCTTAGGGTTTGGGTAGTGCAATTGCTCTGATTGGTCGATCTTACACCGACTAGATCCAGCACTAGATCCAGCTAACTAAGTTTTGTCGATGGTAGAGCGGAGCAACTTTAACTTCACGTCTTTATTCCCTGCGACAACACTCAGAGACGGTCCCCTATCGAACCACCTCGTCGACCCGTTCAGCGTGACCGAAATTAGCGACTGCCTCTTCTGCTCTCCACAACGTCGCTGCATCGATCACGACCCGAGTTTCTGGCAGGAGCTAAGGACCTCTAGGAAGGACGATGAAGCAACACGGCAAGAACGTCAAGAGATGGAAGTCGAGACCGACCGCGGCCGTGCCCTACATTCACAACGTTTGCCCTTCACGAAAACAGCCTGCGGACTAATACAGAACCCGCCGGACCCCTACAGGGCACCCCTCCTGCACCCCATGGGCGAACCATTATTTACCTACCCCGGAGACAGCAGCCTTCCACTTTACGCTGACAACATGGACCAGCCCGATACTGGCGATGTGCACGAAGCAGCCGGTATCCTCTACAACGGCACCATGAACCACGACTCAATCTATAGCTCGCACAGGCCTCTCCAACCGGCTGCTGAGCTCAGTACCGACCTGACGTTCGTCGACCTCATGTCAGAGCCTGTCCATATTCAAGAGAGCTTCCCGGCATATGCTAAGCTTGTTCTCGGTGACGGTGACTACTACGTCACAACCCATGATGTGACGATTGGCCGGAATATGGAGGCCTACAAAGAATACCTGCGGGCTGACAAGGCTCAGCAAGATGCTCAAGCTGCACTGCACGATTACCGCCAGGAGCCTAGCATGCCCTCCCAACCCGGTGACCAGGTAAGTCAAATTTGTCACTCAACAGCGTTCTCCAAGATGCAATCGAGTACTGTCGAGCGCTCTGTGACGTTTTCTGGCTCGATCGTAGCTTCGAGACACTTGCTAACCATCGCTTTAGGACCAACCCGGTGCCAGTTCAAGCTCATTGGAAGGCCGACCGGCACCTCAAAGCACCGCCAGCGAACATGGAGGAGTCGTCTACTACCAAACCGATCCCGATGGCGATTCAATCCGGTACTCTCGCAAACGCAAGCGTAAGCTCCAGCAGATCTCCAAGTCGTCATCGACGACCTCAGTAGCACCTGCGAGTCTTCATCACACTGAAGCTTACGATGAGATTACGGAGAACGTTGCGTACGATGAGAACGGCGAGCCACTGACCCGGACCCATGCATTCGTCCCAGTTCATACGCCAAACAAGGAAGACATCCGATTCATCTCCAAAGAGCACCTGCTCCTCAGTTTCGACTTTCAGCAACAATGCTGGCAGATGGAAGTACTGGGTTTCCAGGCTGTGGTCAATATGGAACGCGTTCCTAGAGGGATGACTGTGCCTCTCGAACATAACGATGAGGTCACTGTCTCAAGCTTGAAGTTCGTTTTTAAGCTACCGGACAATTTTCGACGGTCTCCTGGGATGTCTCGTGGTACTTTCGAGAGCGACGAGGAGCTCGAGAACGAGCTCGAAGACCGAGAACGGGCGCCCAGCACTAGTCCTGCCCGAAGGCTGTCCAACGCAATTGACTTCTCGGACGATGATGAGCTTGAGATGCAGGAACAACAGCCCCCCAAACCTTCCCTCAAGCTCAAGCTCAAGGCCGCCGAGCCGTCCAAGGACAACGGCAAAGTAAAGAAGGCCAAAGACAAGGGCAAGGGCAAGGGCAAGGAGAAAGCCTCAGAGCGTGCGAAGAAGACTGTGAAGAAGGAGGTCTCACTTGAGCCCTCTCCTGAAGCAACGAAGAAACTCGATAAAGGCAAGAAGCCCAAAGCAGCTGCGAAAGAGGCTCCCATAGCGGATGCAAGCAAGCCGACACCGGACGAGCCTTTGCAGATCGAGCCAGGCTCCGCGCTTGCAAGCATTCCCGTCGAAGAACTACCAGAGAAACGTAAGGGTCCTGGTCGACCGCCAAAGAACGGTCTCGTGTCAAAGCGAGATCAAGCGCTCGTTGCCAAGAAGCAGAAAGAGTTCGAGAAGAGGAATGAACCAGTGCCGGAATACAAGCAGCTTATCGCCCTCGTCCGCGCTGAAACCAAGTTCAAGGAGTCCCAGCAGAAGCTCACGAACGGCGGCACCCCATCTAATGCTGACAACGCGGTCATGCTCACTATCGAACGCGATCCCAGCCTGCTGCCAAAGCTTTTTAGCGGACCTTCGACATCGAAACCTATTGATCTGACAGGCGCAACAGCGAGTGCATCGGCAGAGCCCACACGGAGATCTTCGCCTAAGCCAAAGCGCACCGCCAAGAGTCCTTCGCCAGTGAAGCCTCGCGAACACTTCACCGAAGAACAGCTCAAGAAGCCTGGCAAAACCTACATGTACATCCTGGACGACCTCCTGAGCGAGCATCCAGATGGACAGGCCGATCTGCAGGAGATCTACGATTTGATCATGAAGCGTTATCCTTTCTTCAAGTACAACGCCGGCACTCACGGGTGGCAGAGTAGCGTCCGACATAACCTTTTGCAGCATGACCGCTTTATGGAAGTGGGCAAGTCAGGGAAGGGTAAGTTCTGGGCGATAAACCCCGAGGTGCCGCTGGAGAAGGAGAAGAAGAGGAGGATGACTCCGCCGCCTGGGCGAGTCTCGATGCCGAACGGACAGTTCATGCCGCCTGGACAAGCACCGTACGGCAATCCTTATGCGCCGCAGAATGGTCAGTTTTCTGCTGGGCAGCCAGGTGGGCCTGGGTATTACTCGCCGTATGGGCAGCCCGGCAATTTTCCCGGCCAGCCTCAAACATATCCGCGACCCAGCCAGCAACGCCACGCCAATGCTCAGGCGCACCATAACCCAGCGCCTCCTCCCCCTGCAGCCCCGGTACAGTGGGCGCCGCTGATCACTGAGATCATGAACTGGCGTGCGGTGCACCTCCAGCCCTACACAACGAACAACATCACCGACCCCGCCAAAGTGGCAGTCTTCAATGGAGTTATGGGTTCCTTGTCGGACATGTTTCACGGCGAGGAGGAGGTCGAAGCTACTCCTCCGGAAGAATACACCGAGGAGCAGAGGGAGGTATGGACGGGGTTGCACGTGGTGTTCAAGAAGCATAAGGATTTGAAGAAGATCGAAGAGGCGCAGCAAAAGCAGCAACAGCAGCCGCAGCCGCAGCAGCAGCCTCAAATTCAAGTCAATCAAGGGAGCGTACAGCAGGCTGTTGGGCAAGCGGTGGAGAGCGGCAACGTGGTGGGTAGTGGCGTACCAGCGCCTGCGGTCATGGCTTCTCCGGCGCAGGTACAAGCACCCGTTGCATTATCAGAGCGTGCAGCACCTCAGGCGGTCGTACCAACGCCGGAGAACGCTTTAGGGCCCGGCTTTTTCGTACCGGCTCACTCGGTGGCTTCTCCAGCACCGGTACAGCCCCCAATGCCAACAGCGAAGCGTGCAGCACCGGAAGACGACAACGAGACGGCGGAGAACAAGCGTTCGAGGACGGAGTAACTGGCTTGCTTGTGGGATTATTATAGTTTTAGCGACGGCGCTGGATGGGCGATGGGAAAAGCTCTCGCAGATGGAATCGTGAGCCGTGTGGCCATGAATTGCTGAACACGGGGTTATTACGATTTTGGAGAGGTATGAATTAGTGATTGCATGAATACATTGTTGACATCGTTCTCGTACAGCCAGATCGAGGTCTCAGTGCGTTATCATTGACTGTAGTGGCCCCTCCCCTACCCTCATATCCGAGAGTGCTCGCTGCACACTCCCTTTCTCTGAGGTGATGACCACTACTGTTCTCCTGAACGTCGTCAAGGGTGCCGCCACTACAGTCGCCGTTAACAGCTCATGAGCTCTACTTAAAAGCCTGGCATCTCCGTCACGACCAGATACCCTGAACAATCGATCTCCCAGCCACGATCAGGGACGCCGCCACTACAGTCGCTGTCCACGGTTCACCAGCTTCTAATATAAGTATGGGAGTTCCGTCACGTCCTTCCACCCGAGCCATGGTGACAACGGGCGAACTACTGCCAGTCATCGCGCTAGTGCTGCAGAGAAGACTGAATCTGGCTTGGGTCTGATATTGGTGTTCCTCTCGTAGTGGCTTCCGGCTACTCGTGTGACACCACTTGCTCGCTACGTGAGGCCGGGGTTTTTGTGTAACGATCGTGATAGACGGCAGTAGAATATGACGATCAGGCTCGGTATGCGTTTGCTCTGAACAGTGAGTTTGGATCTATGTAGGTGTGGTTGTAAAGTGAAATTGCGATGACGTTGTCTTTCATGTGATGTCCGGTTGACTCGCGTGCGGCTTCGACTTAGACTTGTCCCCTCACTCCAACCTTAGTCGACAACTTTAACCAGAGCCTCGAACACCATGCCGCCATGCCATGCCGCTGCCATGATGTCAACGTCGTTGTGATGTCGTGAATGTGGCCTTGTTACTGACTTCATGAATAATAGTCTTGCACAAGGAAACACGAAATCAGCGACACCCGAGGCCTGCAGAAGTGAGGTCAATCGTACCACCACGAAACGCTCGACAACCGCAATTACCCACCTTACACGACCGATTGCAGTGACGTGACTACGTTACTCCCGACCTCGACGTACGACCTCAAACATCCTAAAGCAGCAGCTGACAGCCGGCCCTCGCAGTCCTCAGACATGACTTCTTCAGCAATCGACGACGATGACTTGGCGCTTTCGATATCTTCCTCCCAGGCCCGCCGCAGCTCCAAGGACGGCAACGAACCTCCCAATGGCACCTTCACCCGCGACGCTGTCCCGGCCATGCCACCGCCCCGCCAGCGGTCAAGCAAAGGCCACGAGCGGCTCGGACAGTATAACGTGCTCAAGACGCTGGGAGAGGGGTCATTCGGGAAGGTGAAGCTGGCTGTGCATGCTTCTTCGGGGCAGAAGGTGGCTCTCAAGATCATATCGCGTAAGAAGCTGGTCACGAGGGACATGGCGGGGAGGATTGAGCGCGAGATTCAGTATCTGCAGCTCCTGCGGCATCCACACATCATCAAGCTCTACACGGTCATAACATTGCCGAGTGAGATTGTGATGGTGTTGGAGTATGCTGGTGGAGAGTTGTTCGACTATATTGTGAAGAACGGGAAGATGGCGGAGGACAAGGCGAGGAAGTTCTTCCAGCAGATTACGTGTGCGGTGGAGTACTGCCATCGACACAAGATCGTGCACCGAGATTTGAAGCCGGAGAACCTGTTGTTGGACGAGCAGCTGAACGTGAAGATTGCGGACTTCGGCTTGAGCAACATCATGACGGATGGCAACTTTCTCAAAACCAGCTGCGGCAGCCCGAACTATGCGGCACCAGAAGTTATTAGCGGCAAGCTCTACGCTGGACCGGAAGTCGACGTGTGGAGCTGCGGTGTCATATTATATGTGCTGCTGTGCGGTCGGCTGCCCTTCGACGACGAGTACATTCCTTCGCTCTTCAGGAAGATTGCTCAAGGCAACTACAACGTACCCCCTTACCTCTCCTCTGGAGCTCAGCGTCTGATCAGGAAGATGCTACAGACCAACCCAGTCAATAGGATCACCATCCAGGAGATCCGCCAGGACCCGTGGTTCACCAAGGACCTACCAGAATACCTCCAACCGCCCGTCGAAGACTTCCTCGACACTGGGGTCGACCCTAACAGGGCCATCGACCCGCAGTCGCTTGCTAAGGGCACGCCGGCTGTCGTGAAAGAGAAGCTCCATCAGAGCGTCGTGGGCAAGCTTGGTAAGACCATGGGCTACGCGCCTGATGATGTGCAGGAGGCGCTTGCGAAGGACGAGCCGAGCGCGATCAAGGATGCGTACCTCATCGTTCGGGAGAATCAATTGATGAAAACGAATCCGTCGTTAGCTCAGGATCAACCTGCCTTTATGGCCCAGTCGCCGCCTACCTTCCATCATAGCCTACCGACCTCGCCACGTTCGCCGAGTGGTGGGAGGCCAGGACCGTCGCCACTTACGGGGATGGATCATCCGCGCCATGGCTCGACGGGATCTTCTTCGATGGTGGAAGCGAGATCTCCGGCGTCTACTATTGCTGTGCTGCCGTCTTCGCTGCCTGATTATCATGCGCAATATATGAAGGGTCAGATGAAGGCCACCTCCCCAACTCAGCCGGACGATACAACTGTCGACGATCGCCCACGCACACAGGAAGAGCAAGATGCAACGGCACGCCGGCTCAAGCCACACAGCCGGAGCACGACCAATCTGCAGCGCAATGGTGGCCAGCCACAGCCAATGACATCCATCCCCGACAAGAGCTCGGCGAAGAAGATGAAGCCCCAGAAGTGGCAGTTCGGCATCCGCAGCAGGAACACACCAGCTGAAGCGATGCTTGCTCTGTACAAAGCGCTCAAGAAAATGGGTGCTGAGTGGGAGGTGGCAGCACCAAGAGAGGCGGGTACTGGCAGTGGCGAAGGCAGCCCCGATCGTGGAAGGCAAGGTAGTCAGAGCCCAGAGTACAGCGACTCCGACCCAGAGCCCGGCACAGATCCCGAGTACGCCACGCATTCCGACCAGGAGAAGAGGAGGGAGAAGCGCAAGAACGAAACCAACCTCAACCAGCCCCAATTCCGCGACCAAGCTTTCCGCAATCGCTACGGTCGCTGGAACGACTGGGGCTACACCCTGCCGGAAGACCCGTGGGTCATCTACGCCCGCTTCCGCAAGGACAACATGTACCCGCCCGGCATCAACCCGCCCTCGTCCACGCACTCCTCGCGCGTCGACCTCCACGAGCAGCGCCGCGGCTCCGCCGTCTCCAGCGCCACCATCTCCCAAGTCAACAGCGCGACCGGCAGCATGGAGAACGTCGCCGCCGCCGGGCCCGGCTCCGGCCCCCCTGGCAACCACAACCATTCCTCTACCGCCTCGCTCCACGGCGCCTCCGGGCCCGCCTTCGGCCGCGCCAACGACTCCGCGTGGGTCTACGTGACGATCCAACTCTATAGCATCGAGAAGGATTTTTTCCTCGTGGACTTCAAGTGCGCCGGGTACGAGCGGCTGGTGAAGCGCTTTGCGGCGGAGGTCGGGGGGAGCAATGAGAGCGATGTTGTGAGGGCGGATCAGGCGCCGGAGGGGTATGAGAGTGGGGATGGCACGGAGAATGAGTGGGGGGAGGAGATGGTGGGGGCGGGAAGGAGCGGGGAGGAGAAGGATGTTAGCAGTCCGTTTCCGTTTTTGGATGTGGCGAGTCGGTTGATTATTCAGTTGGCTGAGGCGCAGGATTAGGGGAAGGGATGGAAGTGATGGTGGAAGGCGGTGGTCTTGGGAGGAGCATTGAGTGCGGAGGTGGCATTGGCGGAGGTGGTTTGGAACGATTGCTTGCGATGGTGGGATTGACTGATGGGATTTCACGACGACGACGATGGATTACGTGCATTGGCATATGCAGGCGCTGGCGGCGTTACTTCCGTGCGTCGCTTGACGGCTGTAGAATAGCTTGCTTCTTGTTGCGATACCGCTGGGTGGTGTTTTTGGGGAGCCGTTCAGAAGCATGGGAGCCGTCAAGAAGCACGAGAAAGGCATTCCGGCTGGCAGATTGCTTGCGTCTTTGTGCTCGCATTAGGCAGTAATACTCATGAAGCGATAGCTAGCAACTATGAAAGCGATATGCAGACTATGGAAATGATTCGAACAAACCTGAATGTTCGATTGTGGTCGTAGCAATATTCTCCTTGGTCGAGAGCGACTAGTATAACATCTCGAGACCATGTGTATGGCGAAAGTTTGGAGTGTGAGGATGATACCAGTGTTTTCCTGCTTCCTTGCAGAACATGACAGCAGTTTTGTGTTCGTACCTACATGTAGGACTCGATGAAGCGTGAACTCACCCGAGTGCATGTTCGTTCTCGAATTCTGACGCCTGTTGCTCTGGTCGCAGTTGCGGCCGGTTGCCCCCTCGACCTTCACGCCGCACAAGACAGAGCCGCAGCTTACATATAATTCCATCCATCCTACGTACCACCGTCAACCTCAGTCATCCGCCTCCTCCTCCTCCTCCCACTTCCACGACATCATACAAGACAGACTTTGACACGGCTCCACCCGAATACCAGAAAGCACGGCACCAAGTATCGAAAGTCTACTCCGGTGACGACGCCATTCCGCCCGTTAAGCTTTCCGCGCCGCAGTCCGGAAGCTCTGAGCAAAAAGTGACGTAGAGTCGGCCGACTTGAACGTCAAAACCGCCTCCGACTCCTCCTCCTTTCCATCGTTACGCCTTGCACCACCATCGTCGACTTCTCTCAGCCCCGCCGCCGACAATCACTACAACACCGCAGCAATGGTTAACAGGATCATCGACCTTGCCCTCCGAGGCCTCCAGGTACGGAGCTACATACCAAGCAGCCCATCGCGCGACCGCATGCACTAACACAGCTGTCGCAGTTCTTCTGCGCGCTTATCGTCATGGCGCTCACAGGCCACATGATCTCCGACGCCTTCAAAGACTCCTCCATCGTCAACTTCGCCATGGTCTGCGCCGTCTTCGCCATGCTCGCCCTCGTCTACCTCATCGCCGCCGCCTTCATGGACTCGATCGCGTTCGGCGGCATCGTGCCTCTCGCCATCGACTCCTTCCTTACGCTGTTCTGGTTCGCTGGAGCGGTTGCGCTGGCGGTCAAGTTGGGGGTGCATTCGTGCAGTAACCAAGTACGTATACATCCCGTTCGAGAGACTTGGGAGATGGATATGTACTAATGCTGGATACAGGACTACCTCCACTCAAACAACGTCATCGACCGCGCGCGTAACCGGAACCAGCGATGCCACGAGGCGCAAGCGACCGACGCGTTCCTGTTCTTCGGCTTCTTCGCGTTCGCGGTGTCCGCTGTGCTCTCTGGCCTGTCATCAATGGGTGGCGGCGGGCCTCGTGCATCTAACATCCGTCGTGGCCCGGCTATGAGCCACGTCTGAACGACGGGAGAAGATGTCCGAACAGCAGAGTTGGCTAGTCGCGATGGTGCTTCAGGTCAAGCACACTTACGACGGCCGTGTAACACCAGTAACGTCTTGACGGCGAGGGGATGGGATTGGGTATATCCATGTTTGCGTTACAGCGCCTCACGAGCAACGGATGGGGTTGTGGTTTTGGGTTGATGAAGTCGTTACTACTTAATGTGTACATTGCTATCGAAAGCAGTATCACTCACCCAGCTTCATTCGTTCTCACCAGCACTTTTTGCCTCGCTGGGTCTTGCAGATCGTCCGACTCAATGGTGATCACCGAAGTCACATGCCTCTCCCACATGTCCTCCGGTCATTCCGCGGACGCCCGTCTGAACGCATCGAGCGCATGCGAAATCATTCCGAAGACATCCATGTCCACTCTTTTACACTTCGTTGTTGCATGTATATACTTATGGTATCCTAGAGCCTCATACGTTGTTCCAACTTGTGCATATTTAGCATCACTGATCCCACAAGTCTTGAAACACAACCATATTTGTGCGATCCCTGCAATAATGGATACGGAACAACGAACGAGGATGGTAAGGACTGTCATTCATCGTTGGCCTTGAGGAGGATTTAACGCTCTGCTGGACTGCGTGAAGCGTAATTGCGCCAGTATGGCGAGCAAGAGCGATGCCGTTCCTGCTCTCGACCACGATGTGACCCGACCTTTGGAAACACAGGAGTCTGATAATGGCTCAACCATCCGGGAGACCGAAGCGCACGAAGGAGTACTACAAGAGCCACAGCAGGTCAAGCGATCAACAACAGACATGAGCAGGCCTCATGCTTCAACCAGCGGCTCAGAGCGACTGCTTAACGGACTCAGCAAGACTACCACTCAAGACTTTGGCACCAGTGAGGCCGGCTTCACACCGCCGAAGCGAGTGCGTACAGCGCCAGCAGAACAACGAAAGAGGCCTGGTCTAGGGCCGAGAAAGAGTACGCTACTTGGGGGCATGAAGAGGTCGAGGACAGGGCTACAGCCGAAGCTGGGGAGACAAGATACGTTCCAGTACTCGTTCAAGGAGGCGCCGTTGTCCGACTCGGAGTCTGGTCACTCGAGCTTGTCAGAGGAGCAGGCGGTCGAGAGGGAGCCAGAAGCGCCATCGGCCACGCCCCAGGTGGGCAAACAGCTCGATGGCAAAGGCGATGTTGCTGGTGAGGGAGTAGAGGACGAGCAGAAGAAGGCAAAGAAGCGATACGCCTACTCCAGGTTCACAATCGGCAACGACCTCTTCAAAACCAAAGGACGAGTCTCACGAAAAGACGGCCGGCTGAAGATCTCAATCACCGAGACGGCGAATAGTGGTTACATTGCCAAAGCGCTCGGCCAAAGCATCCGCAACCACCTCGACATCCCCTGTCGCGATAACAAACGTGATCGCACCCATACCCAAAAGAAACGGACCTCAACGGAGGAAGCAGACGCAGAGTCGATCGCCTCCTCCCTCCACACCACCCTCCCCCGCCCACGTCTGAACATCGTAATCATGGTCATCGGCAGCCGCGGCGACATCCAACCTTTCATAAAGATCGGCAAGATCCTACGACATGAGCATGGCCATCGGGTACGCATCGCTTCGCACCCCGTGTTCCGCGACTTCGTGGAGAAGGACGGTGGACTTGAGTTCTTCAGCGTGGGAGGCGACCCTTCCGAGTTGATGGCTTTCATGGTCAAGAATCCTGGTTTGGTTCCCAATATGCAGACGCTGAGGGAAGGCGAGATTGGGCGGAGGAGAGCGGCGATGGCGGAGATGTTTGAGGGGTTTTGGAGGGCTTGTATTAATACTATGGAGGGTGAAAAAGATGCTGGGAATTTGACGACTATGCGAGGCATGGAGCCGTTCGTTGCGGATGCTATTATTGCGAATCCGCCGAGTATGGCTCATGTGCATATTGCTGAGAGGTTGGGCGTGCCGTTGCACATGATGTTTACGTATGTATATACCAAATGTTCAACCAAGACACTGCTGATTCCTATGCCCTCTCGTGCTTAGGTTTCCATATAGCCCGACGACGCAGTTTCCGCATCCATTGGCGAACATCAAGGCGAGGAGGAGTAATGTTGATGCGAATTATGTCAATTTCATGTCATATCCGCTGGTCGAGATGATGACATGGCAAGGACTAGGCGACATTGTCAACAAGTTCCGCGAGAAGACGCTCCGGCTCGAACCCGTGAGTTCGTTGTGGGCGCCTGGCGCGCTCTACAGGATGAAGGTCCCATATACTTACCTTTGGAGTCCTACGCTTGTGCCCAAGCCGCGAGATTGGGGCCCCGAGATCGATATCGCCGGGTTTGTGTTCTTGAACCTGGCTAGCAACTTCGAACCGGAGAAAGACCTATCGGATTTCTTAGCCGCCGGCGAACCACCAGTGTATATCGGCTTCGGCAGCATTGTCGTTGATGATCCCGACAAGTTCACCGACATAATCTTCGAAGCCGTGGAGAAGGCCGGCGTACGAGCTCTGGTCAACAAAGGATGGGGCGGGTTTGGTCGGGACAACAAGAACACGCCGAAGAACATTTTCATGCTCGGCAATACTCCACACGACTGGCTGTTCCCGCGAGTAAAGGCGGTTGTGCATCATGGCGGCGCAGGCACGACAGCGATCGGTCTGAAATGTGGGAAGCCTACGATGATTGTGCCTTTCTTCGGTGATCAGCCGTTCTGGGGCGCAATGGTTGCAGAGGCGAAAGCTGGCGCTCATAACTGCATTCCGTACAAACGGTTGACGATGGAGTGGCTAGCGGAGGGTATCAAGCAGTGCTTGACAGAGGAAGCACAGGAGAACGTGCAACACATCGCAGATTCGATAGCGAAAGAGGGCGATGGAGCCGAGAACGCAGTCCGCTCGTTTCATCGCAGCCTTTCGCTGGCCGGACGGCATAGTATGCGGTGCTCTATCCTACAGGAACGTGTTGCAGTGTGGAAGGTACGAAAGTCGTCACTACGGCTCTCGAGCCTCGCGGCGCAGATCTTGCATAAGCAGGGTAAGCTCAAATGGGGTGATTTGAAGCTGATACGGCATCACGAATGGAACGATTTTGATGGGCCTGGCGAGCCGCTTACCGGTGGTGTGGGAGCACTGACCGACAGTCTCTATGGTATTGGAGAAGGAGTAGGAATGGTGCCGCTGAGGATAAGCAAGCATATCCGTGAACGCGAGGAGCATGAGCGGAGAAAACGAGCAAGGCAGAAACGGAAAGAAGAGCGAGAGCGGAAGAAGGCCGAGGAAGCTGCCATAGCTGCTCAAGAAGACCACGACCATACCGACGGCGTGCCAAGTCTCCAAAGACCGGCTACTCGACGTGAGCTCACCAGTGATACGCAAGCATCAGTTGGTTCCGCCGACCCAACGGAGACTCTACCTCAGGAAGTCGTCGATGACCTGAGCTGGGGTATCAAAAGAGCAGGTGCTGCTATCCTTACCATGCCAAACGACTTCCATGTCGCGCTCGCACAAGGCTTCCACAACGCCCCACGACTCTATGGCGACTCAACAGTACGCAAACCTACGAAGATTACTGGCTTCAAGTCAGGCGTCACTGCAGCCAAAAACGAGTTCGTGTATGGCATGTACGACGGCTGGACCGGGCTCGTGCGACAACCAAAAGGCGATTGGGAAGATGCAGAGACGTTGCCAGCTAAGCTCGCTGGCCTGGGGACAGGTATCGGGAAGGGCGTAGGTGGTTTCGTGATCAAGAATACGAACGCTGTTTGGGCGCCGCCTGCGTACGTGGTAAAAGGCTTGTTGAAGTATCTCGAGAACAAGCACGATGGTCCAGGTTCCAAGACGTTCATCCGTCGTGCTCGTATCGTTCAGGGAGAACAGGACCTTTGGGCTCTCGAGAAAGACGACAGTGATGATGGTAAGCAGGAGCTCCAGCGTCTACTTGATGATGTCGCGTATGGATTGAGCGTGTACGAGGACATATGGGCTGAGGCGCAGAAGCAGTTCGGGCCTGTGGGAGGGAATCTTGTTGGCAAGTATCGTATGCGGAAGGAGAGGAAGATGTGGGACGTCAATGGTGCGTTGGAAAACGTCGATACTGCGGAGCGGGCTTTGCGGGCGAGGAAGAGGGCAGGAATTTGGACAAGTACTTCGAGAAGAGGAAGCAGGAAATGAAGAGAGCAGAGGAGCCGAGGGCGCCTGTGATGGAGCAGGCGGATACATCCGAATTGAACGGCAAGAAGGTGCTGCCAAATGGGCGGCAAGTGAGTTGTGCGGATACTGAAGTCTCGTCAGACGAGGCCTCTTATGCGGAGCCCAAGGATGATATATCGGAACGCGCGCCTGTCGACACGCCGAAGAGCGAACAGGATCTGAGGCCTGAGTGCTAAAGAACGACGGAGGCCGCCGATGGGACTACACTTCACCATCAGCCACCGTCACGGCAGCATAGCGAGACTCCGTTCACATATGTACCTTGTGGTCGTAGGTATTATGTCGGTTCTAAAAACAAACGCTACAATCCTTCGTAATACATCAACAACATGGAGCAGTACAGTTGTCATAGCAGAGTTCTTTGGCATTGGCTCTAATAACATACACGCTCCAAGCAGCGCTTCGGTGTCGCACCAAAGCAAGATTCCCAGCATGTCCCACGCATCAGAGCTCAGAGCCAGCTCTCAGTAAGCACAAGAAGGTATCATAGCATCTCATCTCATCTCATCACGCTCATCGTAATTCAGAACCATGCTCTTCATCATCTCGCCGTCCATATTCGTCGTCGTAAGCATCTATGGCTTCGCAACCGGCACGACCATCTCCAGCTCCTGCTGTTCAGCCTGCGTGGAGGTCTTGTACATGTCGGCGCCCTCAACCTTGCCGCAAAGCGTCTCAACGACCATGCCGGTGATCTGGTATGGGTCGCCGTTGGAGGCCGGGCGACGATCCTCGAAGTATCCCTTGCCCTCGTCCGCACACTGGCGGTTGACACGGACGGAGGAGCCACGGTTCGCGATGCCCCAGGTGAACTTGTCGTACGAGGCGGTCTCGTGCGCACCAGTCATGCGAGCCTCGTTGCCCTCGCCGTAGACCTGCATGTGCTCCTTATGGCGCTTGGCGAGCGACTCCATGGCCTTCTCGATGGCCTTCATGCCGCCTTCCTCACGCATCTCCTTGGTGCTGACGTTGGTGTGCAGGCCAGCACCGTTCCAGTCGCCTGGGATGGGCTTGGGGTTGAGGGTGACCTTGGCGCCGTACTCCTCTGCCACGCGCTGGAGGATGAATCGGGACATCCAGAGCTGATCGCCCACTGTGATAAGGTTAGCTATGTCCATTGATTGTAGCTGCACGTAATTTGCTTACAGTCGATGCCGGTGCACGGGCCAACTTGGTACTCCCACTGCGCGGGCATGACCTCGGCGTTGGTCCCGGAGATCTCGATTTCGGCGTACAGACACGCTTTGTAGTGTGACTCGACAATGTCTCTGCACACCACCTTGCCGAGACCGTTGCCGCAGTAGTAAGGACCCTGTGGAGCTGGGAAGCCGTTCTTGGGCCACCCATACGGCCATCCGTTGGGATCGAGGAAGGTGTACTCCTGCTCTAGACCGAACCAGAACTCGTGCTTGGCGTGGGCCTCCATGAGCACGGCGGCGTCATGACGGAAGTTGTAGGCATTTGGCTTCCCGTCAGACATCCAGCACTCAGACATGACGAGGATGTTGTCGCCAAGGCGGAAGGGACATGGGAAGATTGCCACGGGGCGGAGGTAGACATCGGAGTTGTCGCCTGGGGCCTGGCCGGTGGAGGAGCCGTCGAAGTTCCATTCTGGCAGGTCCTTGATCGATTCAGGTCTCTTCTTGAGGGTCTGTAAGGCAATTGTCAGTCTCACGTGCTTCGTAAATAACGCATGCGAGTATAGTTCTGAGGTCCCAAAAGTGCCGCAGCATTTGCCCCAACTATGTGTCAATGTTTGCTCGTAGCCGCCAATTGAGCGCCAGCAAACGCCGCCGAAGGCTCCGAAGCGCGGCAAGCCACCACTTCTCGGCCTTGTGCGTGAGCGGTTTACTCAGATCCTCAACGCCGAAGATAGACCTCGTATTGCCACCAATGATTCGTGTCTGGCTTATCGTTCCTTCGCTGGACTCACCTTGCATTTTGAGCGGAGGCCGTTGGATGCGTCTATCCAGACGTACTCTGCGATCACAGAGCCTTTCTGGTCGAGCTTGTTGTACTTCTCGAGCTGTGAAGAGTCAGTATGGCTTCGCCTACGCTCCGTGAAGTGCGCGCTCACAGTAGCTGTGTTGGAGATGACCGTAGATTCCGCCTGCATGGTTGGTATTAGCGGTAATGCTTCTAGAAGCCACAACGTTTGGTGGGGCTGCCGACCATGGTGAAGATGTTCGCTCTGGTGATATTTCCTGCGCTTGAAGTTGGGGTAGTTGTGAATGTGGTTTTGCAGTTGTCGTCGTGTGATGTCGGAGTGCGTGAGGGAGAGGAAGATGTTGAACAAGTGAAGTAGAGATTAGAAACAGTGGGTGCTCGCGTGTTCTTAAATCGAGCACCGAGGCGTTTTTCTGCCGCAACCCCGGCCTGTGGCTGTTGAGCAAGCCGCCGCGACGTCAACCTCGTTCGCATTCACCCAAGCCTATCTAAAGTACCTTATGCAGGTCCCGTTGAAGCAGGTGACGGGAGACGCCTATCTGCTCGATCTTGTCCTTTATCCTTGATCTAGACGGCTAGAACACGGGGGGAGGTGATTGCTTCTTTGTGAGCTTTCCGCGTACTTGGGATAAAGAAGGCAACGCATCCACTCCCAAGATGCCCTCCAAGGCCATACGACCACGAAATGCTTCCGAAACGATTCGACTATCAGACTACATTGCTATGGCTTTGCGCAGCTTCCCCCGTCGCCGAGATCGTTTGGTGCGTATGCGCGCCTACATTGATTAAGTACATCGGTTCGAAGGAGAGAACAAACAAACATACAGATCGTACCGTCACCGTCGATCATGCGGTCGTGGGTGTACGATAAGCTCGCGGCTTGCTGTATTCCGTATAGCTGTGAGGCAGATCGAGCCCAGGCCGTATTCACTGACTGTGAAGACTCGTAACTTGTCCCACGTTCACGGAAGTGTGCAGTTATTCACAGTCGTGGGTATTGCCGCAAAAGTGGTCTTGATGAATGAGGGACTCCAAAGAACGTGCTTTCCCCCAACATACTCACCGCCTTATGCAGGGCGGCGACTTTGAGAGATAAGGCGATATCAGCCAATCGCGGGTCTTGCGTGCGCCGATATTTCTGTGGAGGTTGACAAACGGAGGTGTGGCTGGAGAATCTCGGTTGTCGGGCGAAGCCGGGCTAGAAGCCGGCCTGGCTGGAACGACCCTGACACGTGAAATCAGACATTCACATGTGGTATGTGGTAGCTTCGCAACTGGATCAGGAAGTTACAGGACATGATTCCCAGCATAGTTATGGCCTGAACGAACATCTCCGACTCAACATCTACATCGTTGAACATGGCGACACCAGTACCGATTCCCGGATCAGCTTCTAAGAGGGCGGCGGGAGGAGTGTCGACGCCCTCGTTCAACCAGACGTCACCACCGCGCAGCGTACCCTCTCCTGTGACGGCGCGCCATCCAGCTGGCAAGACGCCAATCAACCACTCTACAACGGGGTCGTCGCAAGGCAGCAAGACGTTAGGTGGTACACCGATGCTCAACAGTCTGAGCCATGGCGGCAACACGTCCTCACCAAGCGCGAATATGCTCAGCTTCGGCACTCCCAATGGACTCGGTATTGAAGGCATTACGCCGTCTGGGCTGAACCTGCCTACTCCCGGTCTTGGTGGTGCAGCAATGATGCCCTCAATGAGCGAGCTGGGCTTGACGGTCAGCGGTGCTAAGCGCAACGAAGACGACGAGCGACGCACGAAAATGCGGAGTATCCTCAAGTCTATCGGAAAGCCAAAGGGCAGAGTCAGCGAAGAGGGCATCGCTCGCATATGTAGAAGAGTTGGATTCGCGAATGACATCGATGCAGACAAGCTCAAGCCTGATGATCCCAAGGTAGGGAATCGGGTGATCACGACTGCTGGCAATACTACTGTCATCGAGATTGATCTCAGGAATCAGGTGCCCTGCAATGTGCAGGTGGCATACAGCGTTCAGAGCAAAGCATTGGACGAGCAGGGTGAGAAGGCCAGCAAAGTGCTTTTGAAAGACCTCAAGGCTCCTGATGGCGTTGCGCTGCAGACCAAGCTTGATCGCTTTGCGAGGAACCTCGAGAACTTGGCGAGGCTAGACAGACTCAGCCTGCCAGGAGTAAACTGCTTTGAGGCTCTTGCTGGAGTCTACACCAGCCTGCGGAGACTTTACGAGCAGGAGAAAGCGGCTACAAAGGCTCTGTTAGGGGGGAAGGCGGCTGGCAGTGCTGATACAATGGACAAGGAAGTCATGTGCCGAAAGAGCGGACGGCCTATGGCGCATGAACGTAACAAGCTCGGACTGGCCATTGAGTATTGGCAATCAACGGATTATGATGGACGTGAGGAGACCGAAGCAGAAGCAGATGGCCGGACGCGCGAAAGTCAGCCTTTGAGCGCGGAAAAGGCAGACCGAATGTTCACACTTCGCATTGAGGCTGAGGCAGCGTCTGCAAATCTGTACCCTGCACTCCGCATCTCTGAGACATGGCTTCCCGATCCTCTGGATCTCACAGGAGACATCAACATCCCGTGGCAAGTTCCGCCGCCGACATTTGTTGCAGCAGATGCGGGCGACATTGTGATAGATGGGCAGCAGAAATTGCCTGATCTGCGCTTCATAGCAAAGCTGGAACCTCCCGTGGTCATGCCGTATCAGACCGCGATGAATATTCTGGCAGCTGTTGGCGTTACACAGGCGCCCATTATGATCACACCGCCGTCGCAGTACGCGGCACTGCTGTTGGGACAAGCCTCGGGCGCAACAGGCGGACCGCAATCTATGACATTCTCTGTGTCGGCCGATCGAGAGGTTCTCTCCTACCAGGATGAGCAAGAAACTACGGTTCGGCATTGCTACACCCTGAGCAGTGTGAAGCCAGACTGGGGCTTCACACTCGCCGAGTTGCCATTTTCGCACCCTAGGCAGGTGATTGAGCTATTGCCAACACTTCGGCAATGGGCATGCACGTCGCAACTGCTGAAGGCAACCTTCAAATCCCAAGCGTTGTCTGCCGCGCAAGCAACAGTCCCGAGCACCACCGATATCTCATACGATGATTCTTTAGACGATCTGCTCGATGCACCGCCAGAAACTGACGGCGTACCCATCACCATCGCTCTGGCTACCTCACCAACACCGACCTTCGACCTCACATTTCCGAGCCTGCGCACTAACAATGTCACTACTACCAGTATCAGCGTGCAGATTCTTCCGAACGGTAACGTTACCATTTCTGCTCAGGAAGGCCTCCTCAACGCAGATGCTGCCGATGTGCCTGCGAAGCTGAACAAGCTGGCAAAGGCGCTCGAAAGTTGTGATGACTTAGGCGTCTGGCTTGAATGGCTCAGAACTTCCATCACAGCTTGAGTATCAGCGCAATTTTCAAAGCAAGCAATTAGGCGCACGGCCACTCGCGCACAAGTTTGTATTGTCATCAAAGTTCCAAAGCAGCATGATGTGAGTTCACTGTGAGTTGCAGCTTTGCGTGTGTCACATCGCAAAGCGCAACCTCACTACACTTCACTAATTCATTATTCACAATGACACTTTTTCACCTGCAGGGTCTCACAATACCCGTATACTTTTCAACAATGGTATTGTATTGCTTCAGCATCTTTTCTTGCTACTCTGCTGCGCTGGCGGGTTGATCTCCAGGCGTACCTACTGCCTTCTTCACTGGCTGGATATCGCAGTTCGACACGCTCTGAGACCAGCCGCCTCTTTTCTTGCTTACGTTCTGAGCGAGCACGAAAAGCGAATTGTCAAGCTGCTGCTTGGTGAAACATCGCTACAGTGAACGCAATTGCTACGCGGACTGCTGGACGGTTTGCTTTAGATCGTGTCGACCAATCTCCTCCCCCTCCTTCACTGAGGCGCACCGCCAGATCCGATCGCAACCGCGCAAGCAAGCGACCTTCGCTCGTCACCTCACATTCGACAGTTCCGACGAGCGCAGCCTGCGCTAGGAGCGAGCATGTGCTATATCACCACTCCCTACCACACTGTCTGTGGATGCTATGGCAAGCCCGTGCTGGTTGATGGCGGCTGCATTCGCGCGACCTCGCAGCCGGGATTGAGTGGTGGGTGCTGGGATAAGGTGGATCTGGGGGTGGAGAACAGCGAGACGCTGTGTAATAGATGTAGGAGGTGGGGAGGACAGGCAAGGACTGGGTCGGCTTCGTCGATGGAATCAACTGCTACATCAATTTCCGTGGACACGACACCATCGCTATCTCTTTCTCGTCGATTCCTGGAACCTCCAACCATGACCTTCGCTTCGCCACAGCAACATGATGCGAGACCACGAAGCGACAGCGCTACATCGACATCGACATCGGCCTCCGACTCGTCGACAGCACCATCACTCCTCTCATCCAACACCTCGCGCAGCTCAAGCACAACCTCGCTGCGCTCATCAGTCGACTGTGCGCGCTCGCTGCTCGCGTGTCTGCCCACGACGATCCCACCAAAGCTGAGGAAGGACAGCGGCGTCGACTTTTTGTCAGCATCAATCTTCTCCACCAGCTTCCCTGAAGTCAGGGTGACTGTGACAACACCTAGGACCACGGAGCAGGAATCGATATCGGAGATTGGCGGTGCAACGACTTCCAACATGCACTGGCGTGCTTTCGACGGGCGGGCATATCTCGATGGGCGGGCATATCTCGACAGCGTTGAGATGCGGCCATAGTTACGAAACTTTGAAGTTGGAACGGAGGATGAGGAATGTCTTGGAAATGAAGGCGCGGATATATTGATTTGAAATACCCAGCGCACGAGAAGTGATCAGGATGGTCGCGGCACTCGCAAGATAGCAATGGCTGGTCCATGTGCAGGAGAATAGTAATGAAAAATCCTGACGGTCAGATTTTACCGCTGCTACTACAATACCGTTTTACCCCATATCCCATATCCCTCGTTTCGAGTACTGTCGTAAAGAAACCCAGCTCCTTCCCAATCCGGCCTCTCCGCTTTCACATGCCGATCCGCCCGTTATTCTTTCCGTCATCGGCGCATCTTCGGCCGCCAAGATTGATGATACATATACAATCTTCAGTACCAGCCATCTCACAGCAAGCAGCCCGGCGTGCTCACTTCTCAAGAACACTTGAAAGTGGTTATCAGGTTAACAACGGCTCGCTTGGTCCGTGACTGACTCAGTCAATAAACTAAAGGACCTACCCCTTACCAAATGAAGGATGGAAACGTGAAGTTTGGTAAAGGACTCCCGGAGCGAAACCTTCATTAACAACTAGCCCAGCATAAGCAATGTGAGGGCCGGAGTCCAGGGTTCGAGGGGAACGAAGAATGATGGCTTGGTGATTCGAGATGTTGTTCTTTTTGTTTGTTTTGTTAGTGATATCTGTCCACGAGGGGGTGGGAAGAGGGTGTTGAAGGTGAGTGAACATGTTTCGATTTTTCCGAGGCTCAGTGAGGTGTACCAACGAAAGAAATCGCTTGGTTTTCTTTTTGGAGGAGCCTCCTGCCTATTTCGGACATCTCCGCTTTCACATGCGCAACGTCAGTACCTCGTAGTAATATCTGCAACCATAAAGATCAAAAGAGTTCGCTGAGCAAAGGGCTATATCTCGCCCCACGACATAGTAATGTTAGTAGTGGCACGCAGTAACTTGAAAGGATAACTTGTAGGAGGAATTCGTGGAAAGTATACATATGCTTCATTCTTCTGGCATGTTTTGGGTACTTACGGTTGAGCTGCGTGTAGCAGGTGGAGGGAGTAATAGAAGTATAAAGGATCAGGTCATGCCACGAAGGGCAAAAGCAATGAGAGGTAGCGCTGCAGTGCATGACTTTGACTTACTCTTGGTACAAATCCACAGCCAACGCATTCAAATCCCCTACATCTAATAAACCCACCCTCACCTCCTCCCTCCTCCTCCTCTCCCACCCCTGGCCCCAAACCCTCCCCTCATACCACTCTGCCCATGTCTCGGCTGCCCCGGCTGACTCCCATACGACCTCCGCGCCTCATGTCCCTTCATACTCGCCCCCAAGTTGATGTCCACCCGCGGCGGCACCGGGAAACCAAAACTCTTGGCCACCTTTGTCAGATCCAGCTTCTGCACATTGAAGACCGTGCGGAGGGAGTGCGAGGCGTAGGCTTGGAGGTAGGAGCGGTAACCGTCTTTTGCTGACTGTGGGGGCGTTAGCGAAGAAAAGTGAGGGGGAAGGGAAGGGACAGACGTACCTTGTTGAGATAGTAGTTCTTCCCAATCAACTGCTCGAGTTGGCTTTGGATGTCGACAATCTTCTTGCTTGGGATCTCAAACTCTACCAATGGCACTCGTGCTTCTTTCAGATGGCTCAGGAAGCCGACTTCGTTGGGCTGCAAGAACATCAGACTCTTGCCTGTGCCTGTTGCACCTCGAGCTGTGCGGCCTACGCGGTGAATGTAGTCCCTCGGGTCGTCGGGAGGGTCGAATTGCACGATCCAATCTACGGCTGGTATATCCAATCCTCTGGCCGCAACATCTGTGCAGATGAGTGTGCCGTGTTTGGCGTTGCAGAACTCGAAGAAGGTATTTGTGCGTTTCTGCTGCTTCTGCTTGCCGTGCAGGTCGAGGACGGGGAGGTCGATGTAGTTGAGGAGTTCGGAATAGTATTTGACGCAGTTGCAGCTGGAGAAGAAGACGATGATCTTCTTCTTTGGATGCTTCTTCAAGAATGTGAAGAGAAGTCGGAAGCGCATGTCGGCGTCGCAGATGACGTAGCCTTGCTCGAGGCCTGCAACCGTCGAGTCCTCCATCCGGCTGACAACGTTGATGTACAATGGTCCAGGCCGTAGCGAAACACGAGCGAGATCTTCTACCTTGGTGGTCTGGGTAGCGGAGAACAGCATAGTCTGGCGTTCGTCCTTGGGCAGAATCTTGACAATCTGGCGCATTTCGTCCTCGAACCCTACCTCGAGGATGCGGTCGGCCTCATCAATCACGAGAGCCTTGAGGTTCTTGAAGACGAAGCCCGGGCAGGACTGTAGGTGATCGAGAAGGCGGCCGGGGGTGGCGACAAGGAGGTTCACACCTTTGGATAGCTTTTCTTGCTCGGCGCGTCGGTTGGCGCCGCCCATCACGATGCCGAGAGTTTGAGAATGGTGTTCCATGAGCTCGCGAGCGACACCAAAGATCTGGAGTGCGAGTTCGCGTGTGGGTGAGACGATAAGCACGCCGGTGCCGTTTCGTGGCTTGAAGCGGAGGGAGTGCAGCATCTCGATCGCTGGAATGAGGAAGGCGAGTGTCTTGCCTGAGCCGGTCTTTGCGGCTCCGAGTACATCGCGGCCGGCCAAGAGGGGAGGTATACCACGACGCTGAATCTCGGTCATGGTCTCGAAAGGCATGTCCTTGATAGCTTTCATCGTGCGTTCAGAAAGGTTGAGCTCATCGAACCTAGTTGGCTCTGCACCAGTTCCAGGTAATGAGACTCCCAATGTTGACGGCAGGTCTGACGGCTGGCCTAGACCTCCGTTCGATTCTCCATCCATTGCCGGCACGTCGTCCTTACCATCGTCACCAATCATAGTCTGAGAAGATTCCTCTGCGACAGGTTCTGCTTGTGTATCTGCGCCTGCGCCTGTGTCATCCTCAATATCCTCATCTTCGTCACCAAATCCTGCGAATGCATCCTCCACACCGTCATCACCATTGGCCTGCTCCGGCGCAGCGTCTTTCAGCTCCTCGTTGACCTGCTCATCGATCGCAACCTCTTCTTCTTGCGCCTCGTCAGATTTCTTCTCCTCAAACGCAGCCTTCAGCTTCTTCTCCCGCTTCTTCTCCTTCCTCGCTTTCTTCATCGCCCTCTCATCCTCCTCATCCTTCACGCCATCTCCGTTCACCGCAACAGGCGCATCGCTTACAGCAGCTTTCGACGCCTTCACATCACCCTCCTCACCGTCCTCCTGCTTCCGCTTCCTCTTCTTGCTCTCCTCCTTCAACTGCTTCCTCTTAACCTTCTCCTCCTGCTCCCTCTCCTTCCTCTCCATTTCCCGCGACGGCAGAGCTCCAGACATCATAGCAGGGTGTCCAGGTTTCTTCAGCATGTACTTGCGCTTCCAGTGGGCTAGTGGTCTTATGAAATCGTACTCGTGCGACATTGGTGAAGTTTAAAACTGTGCCGAATTCATGATCACGGGCATGATGGTGGGATGTGTTGGTATATATCTTGGATTGAAGAGGCTTTGAACTTTTTTGCAAATCCCGAGTTCGAGATTTGCCAGGTTGTTCCGTGAAATCTTGGCGACCCCTTTGGGAGGTTTATCCGACCGCACCGAAGCATGGGGTAGGGGTCTTCTACGTGTCCACCAGGTAATCATTGCTCCAGAGAGGCGCATTGCGACAACACGACCACCACGCCGAATACCGCAAGCATGGAGCCCCTACTACTCCTCCTTACGCTCCTCCTCCCCCTCGTCCCCGCGCTCAAATTCGACATGCAAGCGCACCCCGGCCACGAATCCTTGAGCAAAGAACGCTGCATCCGCAACTTCGTCGCCAAAGACCAGCTCGTTGTTGTAACGGCGACGGTGAGCGGGAATCGAGGCGATGGGCAGACGTTGAATATGCATGTTCGTACACCCTCAGCACCCCACACTAATCTGCTCCAAGGAAGCAGTGGCTCAAGCAATGGCTAACGCGGTTATGTGATATTCTAGATCAAAGACGCAGTAGGCAACGACTACGCCCGCCCCCGCGACGTCGCCGGCGAGGCCCGCTACGCCTTCACCTCCCACTCCGACTCCGCCTTCGACGTCTGCTTCGAGAACATCCTCTCCGGCGCCTCCTCCCCTCCCGGGAACCCGCCTTCAAAACACGTCGAACTCGACATCGACATTGGTGCGGACGCGAAAGATTGGAGCGCTATCCAGGCTGGCGAGAAACTTAAGCCGGTGGAAGCGGAGTTGAGGCGGATCAGTGAGGTTGCGAAGGAGGTGGTGGGGGAGATGGAGTTTTTGAGGGGGAGGGAGATGTTGTTGAGGGACACGAATGAGAGCACGAATGAGCGGGTTAAGTGGTTTGCTATCGGAACTATGGGGATGCTGGTGGCGTTGGGGGTGTGGCAGGTGGTGTATCTGAGGGCGTATTTTAGGAGTAAGCATTTGATCTGAGGTGGGTAAGGAAAGGAGTGGAGGCGTTGTGGTGTTCGTGGACGAGGACTGAGGGCTACGAAGTCTGTACGCATGATCGTATCTGGAGTTGGCAAGCTTCTGTCTCAAAAGACTTCGAAGCCAGGAGCCATGGTGCGATAGTCTAATTCCAGGAGTGATGAAGATCTGTCTGATGAGAAGTAGTACAGCATAGCGTAGAGTATCGAGTATGTACAAAAGCCTTGGTCATCATAGGTTCCAAGTCACCCTCCACCATCCATGGAAGCATCAGTCAGTATCGTCCCAGGTCATCTGCTTCGCCCATCACAATATCGGCCCGCTGTTGCTCGAGATGGAAGAAGACCTCTATTTCTTCGCCGGAGCCGCAGCCTTGTCGTCCCTGGGCTTGTCTGCCGGCTTGTCCGCCCTCTTCTCGGCGGCCTTGTCTGCAGTCTTGTCTGCAACTTTCTCGGCCTTGTCGGTAGCTTTGTCTGCCTTGTCCTGGGTCTTCTCTGCGGCCTTGTCGGCCTTCTCGCTGGCCTTGTCGGCGGTCTTGTCCTTCTTGTCGTCTTTCTTCGAGTGCAACCTGCGATAGTAAGATAAGTTCAGCATGTGTGTTCACGATCAAAGATGGCGGAGGGTGGGAGGCAGGCACTCACTTGTCCTTCATGCCCTTCATCTTGTCACCAAACTTCTTCATCGGGCCCGCATCAGACTTGGCTAGAGCGCGTTCAGTCATTTCCCATTGCAGGCGTTGTGTCTCGCTCCGCCACGGCGGGTTGGGGTTGTGCTTGTCCTCAACCACAGAAGCAGTGGTGGTGGGAGGAGAGCGTTGGGTAGAGGACTTACGATCTGCTGGGGCCGCGCCTGCCGCCGGGGCTGGTGCAGCGGGCTTGGGGTCCTGTCGAGGTGGGTCAGCGACGATCGAGAATGATGAATGGGTGCGAGAACTCACCTCCTTCTTCGGCTCGGCAGCCTTTGGCGGGTCGGCCTTTGCAGCAGGCTGTGCACAGTAAGTCAGTAATGCAGCACGACAACGAGTGTATGAAGGACACACCTTCTCATCCCCAGCACCATCACTCTGCCACGCCTCCTGCGGTCCCGCCTCCTTGCACTTCTGCGTCTTCTCATGCGAGTGCTATTCGCAATCGGCACCATGTCTGGCATCGTGCTCACCACAGCGGTGCAACTTGACAAGCGTCTCGATGAAGTCAATGGCCATCTCCGGGTTCTTCTTCAAGACGCCCTTGATGCTGTCACTGACATATGAGCCAGGTTGGTAGAAGGACTTGTGCATCAGCGGCCCGGCGTGAGCAAGGTTGTCAGGACCGTGGGAATCCTCGAGGGCACGGAAGGCGGCGGTGCTGACGAGGAAGTCACGCATCTTGTTCGGCGTGCTGGTGAAGTGGTAGACGTATTCGAGGCGGTAGGCTGGGGCGGTCATGTTTTGGGAGGAGTAGTAGTGGCGGACGAGGTCCATGACTTGGAGCATGGATGTCAGCTGATGAAAGGTGGAAGTGAGGCTGGGGGAGGGTACCTTGATTCTCAAGCTCCTCAATCTCAAACTTGCATGCCACGACGTACAAGCTCAAGTAGTGAGCCAGGCTGTGGAAGTCATGCGGACCATGAAGCTGGACGTTCATCTTGAGCCAGAGCATGAACAGGCCCATGCCGAACTCGTCCAGGTCATCGAAAGTGGTCTGCTCCGCCGAGGGATGCGGGTTATTGTCACCAAGGAGATGCTGAAAGTAAGGGCTCTTCTCCTTGAGCTTTTCGGTGCACACGTGGATGGGCTTCTTGTTCCTGCCGATGTAGAGAGTCGTCTTGCCAGCGTGGGCTCCGGCGGATGTGAGTTGGTCAGACTCCTGCCAGTCCACAGGAGCGGTGAGAGCGTAGTTCTCGGCGGTCGACTGAATGGGTCCCTCTGGAAGTGGGACGAGGCCGGCACGAGCTGCAGCGGATTGAGGTGCTCCTGCCGAGGGGGCGCTCGAAGGAAATGGTGCATTGCCGGCACTGGACGCGGAGTTGTGTCTCGATCGGCTCATCGGAGCCAGGTCGTCAGTGTGCTCGATGGTGTTGCGGCGGAGTGAGGACTGCGAGCCGGAGCTGCGGAGCTGAGGCTGGCCCTGCTGTGGGACCGAGAGTGAAGACATTGTGCTGTGTAGATGTGGATTGTAGGTTGTTCAGTGGAGATAATAGTTGTGAGAATGCAATGGAAGAATGATGTCGAGCAGTCAACTAACAGCCAAAGTCTGAAGATGTGCGGATGGTGTATACAATGGAGGGAAGAAAACAAGAATTCGAAGCAAGAAAGAAGAGCATGAAGTCTTGAGGCTACAGCATGCAGGAAGGCACGTGTGCACAACGAGTTACGAAATGGAGGAAAGAGCAGGTGCGTCGATCAGCACGGCTGTCCTGGCAAGACCCATCCTCAAGGGCACCTGCAGGATCGAGGTGCCAACGGGTACGGATCGTACTAGTATTGCTCGAAGGCGCATCTGTCGAGTTCATCAGCAGCGAGCGAGTGTCTTCGCGACGTCGCATACCCAACCGCCAAGGCTTGCACAACGAGCCTGTATCGACTTCACTTCTGCGCTGACGGCAAGAGCGATGGACAGCGGCACAAGCACATGAATACAGAGCACTAGTTTGAGGTCCAAGAACAATGTGTCTGTGTTCAGCTCACTGCTTCTCGCCCAAAGAAGCGGCAAGTACCTGCCTAGCAGCTACCAAATCTTGCAACCCGCTTCATCTCCAGCGAGCGCAACCTTGAGGCTCTCCTCGTCTTCGGACTACGAAGAGCCACTATAAATCGTCCTCCAAGAACTTGTACGCGAACTTAAAGTCCCCTTTCCGCCTATTCATCCTGCAAGAAATCGTCAGCTTGTGTAAAGGTCAGAAAAGATCCTTGTCAGCTTTTCGGGTGTCACTTACCACGTGCTCTCATAATCAAAGAACCGATACGTCCCCTGCTCAAACTCCTCGGTAATGTTCTTGGGCTCCTCGTGCCGCTGGAACCAGGTCTGGTATTGCTTGTGGAAGCGCCAGCTCTGGCTCTTGAGCGCCTTCGCGGCGAGGAATTGCTGGTACGTACCTTGCCGGTAGTAGAAGGCGTAGAAGAGGCTGTCCGTGTCTATCCGACTGTAGAGGCGTTGGTCGTCGAAGATGCCAAGGGGTTCTTGGGGGTAGTGCGCTGGTGTGTAGGGGCACCGCTCTTGGGGTTGGTAGTGGTTTGGTCGCTCGGCGTCCAGGGGTGTTGGGGCTGTCATCCGTGATGAGTTGAGCATGGCCATGTCCCAGGGTTGGTCCGAGGCTGTTCGTTTCTTCGTCTCCTCGAATGAGTCAAGCAGGTCTGTTAGCGATGATGGGAGATGGTAGATTGACTCCTCCTCTTCTTCCTCCTCCTCTTGTGCCGTGTCGCCATGTGATAATGCCAGACCAGCAACTCCTGAGTCCGGTGAAGGCGGCTGCGGTGCTTTTGAAGAAGTGGCATTTGACTGCGGTTGCGCTTGTGCTGGTGGAGGCGTTGGCTTGGTTGAAGGCTTCGCTGCCTGCACCGGCGTAGGATCTGTTGGTTGCACAGACCTTGGCTCTTCCTTTGGTGCTGCCACTGGCTGTTTCGGCGGCTCAGCAGCCTTCGCAGGTTGTGACGCAGAAGGTTCTGGTGGAGAGGCGGCTGCAGGTTGAGCTGCAGTCACTGCGGGCGAAGTCTGGCTCTGCCGTCTCATCCCTGGTGGCGGAGGTAACGGTGCAATGCCCACCCCATTCTTGTCGCTCGCGGCCGCCGCTGCTGCAGCTGACGCATACTTCAGCGGCTGTCCGGTGGGTATTGTCGGCAGAGGCGCGGGCTTCATAGTCTCGACAGGCTTCCCATTCGTGTTCGGTAGACTTGAATGTAACGTCGAGAGCGCCGGTAAGGGTGACTTCAGCTGCACACTAGGCCGTCTGGGTGCATCCTTCTCCGACATCGACTGTGATTTAACCTTCGTAGGCACCACCGTCCTTGCCCCTTCCGTCTCCATAGGTTCGTCCTGTATACTCTGCGCGTCCTGGCTTGATCCTGGATCATTGTCGCCACCCATGCCGTACATGTCCTCCTCCGCCTCCAGGTTCAGCTCCTCGTAAATGCCATCGTCTTCTGCGAAATCCACTTCTTGGTTGTGGTCCACATACCACTGGATGTCCGGCTCCAGAGGCTTCACTTGATCCGCATCGACACTACCGTTGTCCAAGGCTCGCTGGGTGATTTCCATCTTCGCGACATGCCACTTATGTCGCTCTACCACACGATCGAGCTCGGAGAGTCTGTCTGCCTTGCCGCCATCGCCCTTCTTCTTCTTGAGTCCTGCCTGCAGTGTTTCGGTTTCGGCCTCGAGCGCCTCGATTTGCATGTTCAGGGCGTCGACCATCTCGTTGAGGAATTGAGTCACTTCGTTCTTCGCCTGCTCCCTGGGATCTACCTTGGACGGCCCCTGTAAGCCCTCTTTCGAGAACGTCTTGGTCTTCATGTCCTTCTCCACCGCCTTGAACGTCTCCATGCGCTGCATGATACCATTAGCGCCATACACCCCGATTGTGATATTGCACACATACAGTCTCGATCTGTTTCCGCTTGTCCGCGAGCGGCTTCTTGTCCTTGATCTCGCTCATTCCATGCCAAGTTTTTATCTTGTCCCGTGAGCGCTGGAGCTTCTTGATCTCCTTCTTAAGGGCATCCTCCTGCTTCTCCTTCTGCGATGCGTTGGTGCTGGCGATGAGCTTATCGTAGATGCCATCGAACAGCACAATCCCCTCGTCGGTCTTCTTGAACTCCTACACCTGCTGTTAGTACGTCTCCAATGCCATTCCAGGGTCCAAGATTGACCTTATCGATCTCTTGCTGTAGCTTTCGAGCCGCCATTGTGGGTGTTGCCTCGTGGCGACGTTTGTTTCTTCAGGATGGGAGTGGTCCGTTGGCTTAGCCGCAGTCGGCAGGCTCCAGGGGTTTCGCGCGGTGGTCGAGAAGAGGCTTGCGGACTCGAGGGAGGTTAGTTGGGTCATGTAGCGGCGGCAGGGGTGATGAGATATCGATCGTGTCCGTCCAGCCTCGTTGTCTGCGTCGCGTGCTGGTGAAGCTGTTCGTCCTGGGAACCCTTGTCGCCGATCCGAGACGCCAGCCCACATCGGGATTAGCCGCGATTTCTTTCGACACCTGACGGCCTGAGACGAAGAGGTCAGACGCCTCGATCGTCCTGACGTTGCTTCTCCATCAATATTGCTGTGGCTTGAACGAGTTTGGTACTACCTTTGTCGATTAAAACACGACTCGAGACCATTGTTTGCTTTCGCGGTTACCTTGGACTCGCAGCTATAGGTTACACTACCCGCCTCACCTCACCAAGCTTGCTGCATCACATCCTGGTAATTCGACTCGTCACTTGAGCACAGCAGGAGTCTAGACTACGACAGGATGAAAAGTATAAACCACTATCATCGTGGTCGTTTCGATAGCTAACACGAAATAGCTGTCATACAGAGAGTCAAATCAGCCTCAGTGACTGTAGATGGCGACCTTATATCGACCATCGGAAGAGGACTGCTTGTCTTTGCCGCTGTTGGCAAAGACGATACGGTCAAAGAAGCCGAGTCTATGGCAAGCAAGGTACTGAAGGTAAAGTTGTGGGAGGATGGGGAGGGTGTGAAGTGGAAGAAGAACGTCCAGGATATTGACGGAGAAGTACTGTGCGGTAGGCTACCCTCGCCACAAGATCAACTCGCTGCAGAAAACTGATTCCATCTCGCCCAGTCTCTCAATTTACACTCCTAGCATCGACAAAGAAAGGCAACAAACCCGACTTCCACAAATCAGCACCAGCCTCAAAAGGCAAGGAACTCTACGACACGTTTATCAACCAAGTACGAACGCTCTACCGCGAAGACCGAGTCAGAGACGGTGTCTTTCAAGCTATGATGGATGTAGGCTTGGTAAATGATGGTCCTGTAGGTACTCTCGGTCCTATAGGTGTAGACTTCACTTGTCTGGATGAAGCGGTTCGCTCACTAGTCGAATCATCCCGTAGCAGAGAGCTGACTTGATGTAGGTGACTATTGAGATCGACACAAATCCGCCGGAGATGAAGAATCCGTCTGGACTCGAGCCTCCTGAGGACTGGGACACGCTTAAGGGGCACGTGCATAAGAAGTTCGATCTGCCTGCTTCGTTGCTTGAGTAGCTGGACGGCGAGATCACGCCTTGCAATCAAGCCCAAGAGTGCGCGAGTTAGCTTCACTCGCTGTACCAAGCATCATCGTGAACCGACCGATGAACCCGACACGAACCTCACACGCACTGAGGCGCAGACGTCTATCTAAAAGGACCAATACCCGAAAACGGACTGCATCTCACACCGTGGGCAGAACTGGCAGGGCTGTTGATCTCAAGCGTACAGGTGCCGCATGGCAGACAGGCTTGAATAGTCAAAACTGCTCAATGTCTCACCGCGAGTATTGCCCACGCAAGTCGTCAGCAGGACATACTGCACCTGATGCTATCAAACCAGGTCGGAGCTTTCTACGAAGTTGGTGGTCGGACAAGTCGGAACGGTGTACAAACGAATATAAGTACGACAGCGGGTATTAGCACTTGCCAAGGCCAAACAGCCATTGAGAGGTTGATTAAGGCTATGGACGCAGTCCGCTCACATGATCTACTCATCTATACGGCATTCATCACAGCCAGTATCCGCCTCCTACTCCGGGATCAGCACACCACGGTAACGCATCTCGCCCTTGTCCAACTTGTCCATCGCCTCCGTGATGCCCTTCTCGGTCATGGGGAATTTCTCCATTATTGGCTCGATCTTGTGCAGGGCGGCGAAGTCCAACATCTGCCTGTGGACGTCTCGTGCGGCGACGACGGAGCCTTGGACTGTGAGACCCTTCAACACGAGCGGCACTGCACCTTTGTTAGTACATGTTCACTAGGCACAAATCCGGGCGAAACTCACTGTACGGAATCTCAAAATTGCCACCAGCAATGCTGATCGGGTGGATGGTCGCGCCAGGCGCCAGGATCGGAATAATCTTCTCCCACTCCGGCTGCGCAGAGGTGGTGACGAGCAGACGGTCGAGTGGCCGTGGGACCTTGAGCTCTTTGGCGTCCTTGGTCGCAATGAACTCCCTTGCTCCAAGCTTCATCGCCTCATCCTTCTTCCTGTCCGAGCCCGAGAGCACAACAACATCACACCCCATCTTCGCCGCGAACTGGATCGCCAGATGTCCCAGCCCTCCAACTCCCATTATCCCCACTGTCTCAGTCGGCTTAATGCCGTAGCTGAACAGCGCGTTAAACACCGTCGCGCCTCCGCACTGCAATGGCGCGGCCGCCGCATCGCTAAGTCCGTCTGGGATCGGGAAGAGGAAAGCCTCGCGCCAGACCGCGCCGTGAGCGAAGCTGCCTTGGTCGAGATCCGCTTCGCCGTACATTTGGCGGTCGTTGCAGTAGGTCTCGGCGCCGCAGAGGCATTGGTGGCAGTGGCCGCAGCTGTCGTGCTCGTAGCCCCAGCCGACGCGGTCGCCTTTCTTCATGTACTTGACGTTTGGGCCGGTGGCTTCGACGACGCCCACGCCTTCGTGGCCGAGGACCATGTCGCCTGCGGTAGAGTGTCAGTTGTGTGGAGGGGGAATGGGGGTGGAGGAGGTGTACCAGAGCGGTAGTGCATGTCTGTGCCGCAGAGGCCGGAGGCGGTCACTTTGATCAGGACTTGGTCGCCGGTGAGCTCTGGCTTGGAGGTTTGGGATTTCTTGATTGAGCCATCTTTTGAGCCTTTGAAGACTGTGAAGGAAGGCATGATATTGTTCGTCGATATACTATCTTGTGAAGGTGAAGGTCTGGCGGTTGTGACGAGGGAGGTGAAGTGAAGTTGAGGTTCAATGGTTCAATGAAGTGATGTCGTAAGGTAACTACCTACAGCTGAGGAAGGAGCTTCCCAAATATATACCAACCTTCCCACCTCTGCTTTCAAAGCCATCCACGTTTTTTGTCGTGCATGACGTCCGTCGTTCAGTAACCGCCTGCACACTCGCCACAAAAAATCCTCGGAGCTTCGAATCGTTTCGACCTTGGAGTGAGCTTATCAGAAAAATGTTCGCAAAAGTGGATCCGGTACCTGCGCAAGCGTTGGGAGTCGGGGACATGCACGCTTAATCACCATCATGTCAACGTCAGGGAATGTGGGCGATTTGTTGGCGAGGAAAGGGCGAGAGATGTGCGGGAGATGTGGGTATGGTACAGGGTGGAGGAGTTGTTCTCAAGTACGGCCGTAGACTGGCTCTGTCGTTTTGCTCGAGATTGAGATCTTGTTGTCGTCACTATCATCTCTGCTGTGGTCTGGTCTTCACGAGCGCATTAGGCTATCGAAGATACCTTACTCTGGTACACACCACCTAAGCTTCAACAAAGCATGCAGCAAGGAATCAAGAAAATATCCCAGTAGACACTGCTCCAGCTCATGCCAACTACACTCGAGCTACACCTATTCCAGCTCGCGGCCCCGACGAAGGCTTGAAAACACCTCTCAGCTCTATCTTCGCCATGCAGCTTAGAGAGCAACAGACATAACACTTATCGAGCAGAGCAGACAAAACACTTACAGTACAACGCATCTCGAGCGCGCAGAGCCTATCCGCATACACTCATGACCCGCATGCTTGCTAAGCTGTAAGTGATACATGGGTTTCCTTACGGCGGAGTGCACAACCTTCCCAATCCAGGGGACGAGTCATCCATGTTCTCCAACTTCTCCAACGCTCACGCTTCGACGCCCTGGATGCCTGCTGGAGACGCTCGCAACGGTGATGCCCTGCTCCGAAACGTGCTCTCATTCTTCAAATCTGGCCTTCTAATCCCGCAACGATCATACCCCTGCTCCATCACGCACACAGCCCTCGCCCACTCTTCCCTCCATCTCAATCTCCCCCTACCTCCTCCCCCCTCCATTAA